>WNFI01119725.1_pt1 | contig 23850 bp, 17 predicted proteins | sample 5400471 | NCBI WGS metagenome assembly WNFI01 (sample SAMN13153348, study PRJNA577476) | soil metagenome | isolation source: 100 cm saprolite on Douglas fir-dominated hillslope | place: USA:California | collected 2013-09-17
CTTCGCTCTCTCCGCCCAGATATTTTCCCCACTGATAATTGATGATGAAAACCTCGTCAACGGCTACGTCGAAGGCATCGCGCTCGACGTGAACGGATTCGTCAGCGAAGGCTCGGGCGAAAATATTTTCCTGGTGCATCGCGATAAGCTCATCACCGCGCCGCTGGGAAATTCCGTGCTGCCTGGCATTACGCGCGACTCGGTGTTGCAGATCGCCCGCGACCTGGGCATTCCGATTGTCGAGCAGATGATTCCGCGCGAGATGCTGTACATTGCCGATGAAGCTTTCTTCACAGGCACCGCCGCCGAGGTGACGCCCATCCGCTCGGTCGACAAAATTAAAGTCGGCAAGGGAACGGTCGGCCCGATCTCGAAGGCCATCCAGAAAGAGTTCTACGCCATCGTGCGCGGCGAGAAGTCCGACCGCCACAACTGGTTCACTCCCGTGCCAGTACGAACCAAAGACAGCAGCAAACAGCCGGTCGGCGTATAATCCGCTGGCATCGTTTCTCTGACGTTTCTATGGAAATCAGGGACGCACTCGATGCGTCCCTTATTTTCTTCCTGGCCGCAAATCAAACTTTGTTTCGCATCTCTTTGGAGGAAAAATGTCTGCCGAACCAAATCTGACTCCTGAATTCGCCCTCGGTTTTCGCGCCATTACTCTTGACGGCATCATGCGCGAATTTCCCATCACCAAGAAAGTTCTCGCCGCGGTCCCTGACGCCAAGTCCGACTACCGTCCCGACCCCAACGCCCGCAGCGGCTGGGATCTTGCTTGGCATATCGCCAACACCGACGTTCAGTTTTTGATTGGAATAGCCGATCTGAACTTCGCAATGCCGAATCCTGACAACAAGCCGAAGACCATCGCCGAGTTGGTCGCCTGGTACGACACTAACTTCCAGCGCGAAGCGGCCCGTGTCGGCGCTCTCTCCGCTGAGCAACTGATGACACCGGTCAACTTTATGGGCCTGTTCAATTTCCCGGTGGTTTTCTATCTCGGATTTCTCAACAACCACAGCATTCATCATCGCGGCGAGCTGGCCACTTACCTGCGGCCGATGGGATCGAAAGTGCCGTCGATTTACGGTGGCAGCTTTGATGAGCCCTTTCAGATGCCTGAACCCAAGGCCGACGCGGCTTAGTCGTTTCGATCGACACGCAAAAAGAAAAAGGCTGCTCTCCAGTTGGAGGCAGCCTTTTCAAGTTTGGCGATGTGGTTCGCTTATTGCTGTTCCGGCTGTTGTCCTGGCGGCATCGGGCGTCCGGGGAATCCGCCACCCGGAATTGGCGGCTGTCCCGGTGGCTGATTCTGCTGCAATTGCAGTTGCCGCTGCTGCATTTCCTGGAGCATCTGCTGCGGAGTCTTGATTCCCGGCGCATCAGGAGGCGCAACCTGCTGCTCGGCTTCCGCGGCCACATTCTGGTCCGCGTTCTCGTCGGGATTTTCCTCGGCGGCATCGGGAGCATCGGCGACGTCCTGCGGCTGGTCTTGCGGCGGCGGAGCCATGTTGCCCTGCGGCTGGGTTGAAGCGCGATCCATTCAGCAATTCGGCGACGATCTCTCGCGCCGGACCGGGACCGAGGTGCGTGACGACTCGTTCGGTCGCTGGAGGAACTTCAATGTCAGCGGAAGTCTGCTTGCGTACCGCGCGCAGGATGTCTCCCAAGGTCGAATTAGGCGCGACAATCGTCAGCTGCCCATTCTGATAACTCACTTGCGGCGGCACGGGTGCGATGGAATCCAATGGAATCTGCGGGACGGGGCCTTGCGGTCCCGAAGGCAGCGGCGGCAAGGCAACAACTTTCGCCGCTTTTTTCTTACTGTGCGTGGATGTATCGGCGGAGCTCAGAGTGGCTAGCGAAAGAACCGCGATCCCGGCGAATGCTACGAATTTGAATCCTGACTTCATCGATACTTCCTCCCTGGGAAAAGCTCGGGGAAAAAATGCAAAGCTATCGTTACTAAAATTCTACACCTTTGGAACTCAGAAAAAACTACGGTGACAATATGTCCAGGACAATTTGTCCTAGTGGGAACGTCCTAAGCCTACAATCTTGCGCCGGAAGCGGCTATGGCACGAACCGGGGGTAACCAGTCGCCGATTACTGGAAACCATTACCCTTTGGGATACAATCCAATAGAGAGCAGGTCCAGCCCCGGCAAGAAATGGGGAAACGCGTCCAACCTTATGAAAGCAAAGGTGGAACTTAGAATGAATCCGCTCACCCGCAACATGAAAGCCCTCGTCTGTTCGGCTCTCTTCATCTTAATAGGCAGTATCTCTCTGGACGCCCGCGCGGAAAGCTGCCAGACCTCGGACGATATGGACGCGGCCACCAAGAACGCCATTACGGCGGCAGGACAGCGCTATTTTGGATTGCTCGCCAAGGGCGACACGGCTTCACTGAAGCAGAACGCAATTCCCAGTCTGGCCACAGATTTCTCTGGCGTCGAGAACACGGTGAAAGCTCATCAGGCGGAACTGACCGGGGCACAGGCCACGCCGCGGCCGGTTTTTCTGCTCGAAGCCGATGGGCCTCCACCCAAACCGCACTCGGAATTTTATTGCGGAGTCTTTGGAAAGAACGGGCAAACCTCAGGCAGCGCTATTTTCTATCTGGACAATCTTCCGCCGGGAAAATACGCAGTCATCATTCTCGATACGACAGCCTCCGTCGGCAAAACCAGTTCGTCGATGATTCTGCAACAGGCGGGAACCGACTGGAAGCTGGGCGGGCTGTTCGTAAAGTCGCAACAGGTCTCCGGACACGATAGCAACTGGTTCATCACGCAGGCTCGCGCTTACAAGGCCAAAGGTCAGGGACATAATGCGTGGTTTTATTATATGGAGGCGCGCAGCCTCATCTCTCCGCTGCCCTTCATGAGTACCCTTGTGAGCGACAAACTCTACGACGAATCGCAGACCTTGCAACCTGCTGACATGCCACCCGAAAACAAAACTGCGGATCTTTCCGGTGGCGGCACGACCTATAAGGTGACGGCAATCTTCCCCGAGACTGTGGGCACGGATCTCGATTTGATTGTGAAATATCAGGCAGCCGACGTTTCGAATACAAATACCGCCTATCAGGGGAACGTGGCTGTGATGAAAGCCATGGTGGCGAAGTATCCCGAACTGAGGGATGCATTCGCCGGGGTCGTAGCGCGCGCTGTGGACCCGAGCGGGCGCGATTACGGAACAATGTTGGCGATGAAGGACATCAAGTAAGGCAGTTGCCAGTTGTCGGTTGCCAGTTTTTAGTTCTCGGCTTTCAGTTGTTGCAGGACGCAGTCTTCTGGATTCTTGTCGTCGCGGAGTCCCTGAAAGACTGGCGCGCGTAGTTTCGGACCGGCTCCGTCGCTGGTGCCGTCGGTCCATTCCGCATATTCGATTTCCGCTACTAGCTCCGGTTTCGTCCAGAAAACTTTTCGCAGCGCTTCGACATCGCCGGAGAATGGATTTTTCTTCGTCTCCAGCTTCTTCAACAGCTTCCAAATCTCTTCGAGCAATTTCTGATCGAAGCCGCTTCCCACTTGCCCCACATGAATCAGTTGGCTCTTCTCGTCATAGAGCCCCAGTACAAGAGAACCGAAGTGAGCGCGGCTGCCTTCAGGTTCGGTGTATCCGCCGACCACGCATTCGATTCGCCGCGTGATCTTGATTTTCTGCCATTCGCGGCTGCGGCGCTCTTCGTAGAAACTTCCTCGCTGCTTGGCCAGAATTCCTTCGAGGCCTTTCTGCCGCGCCATTTCAAAGAGCGCTTTACCTTGTTTTTCGTAGTGATCGGAATAGCGCAAGGAATCACCCGCGACCAGAATCGACGCCAGCTTATGCTTGCGCTCTTCGAGGGGCACTCGCCGCCAGTCGTATCCATCGAGATAGAGCAGATCAAAGGCGTAGTAGAGAACGGGAACATCCGCCTTCGCCGCAGCCTTGCGGCCTCCGGGGCGAAAACCGGTGCGCTGCTGCATCAGGCTGAAAGATGCGCGGCCGTCTTCGTCAAGGGCTACGACTTCGCCGTCAAGAATCGCAGTCTTCGCCCGAATGAACTGAGGCAAGTCTTTCAATTCCGGATAGCGCGCCGTGAGATCGTTTTGATTGCGTGAGACCAGACGCACTTTGCCGTTATCAATGAATGCGACGGCGCGATAGCCGTCCCACTTGATCTCGAAGAGCCAATCTTCGCTGTCGAAGGGCTTGTCGATCGACTCGGCCAGCATGGGATGAATGGTCGTGGGCATGGGCCGCTTCACGGGACTGGGTGAGGATTGCGGCGAAAGAGCAAGATCCTTCACCACAGAGGACACGGGGGACGCAGAGGATTTTGATTTCTTCTGGCTAGTCTTCTGCCCTGGAGGAGGCGCAACGGCTTTCGCAGCAGCCGAAGTTTTTTGCTTATTTTCTTCGAAGTCCTTCGCGTACTCTGCGGTTTTCAGTGCTTTTTTTTTTGGCTCTTTGTCTGCCGCCCTCTTCTTATCGAGTTTCGCGACTGCATCGGCCAGCCACGCGGCTTTCAATTTTCCCCCACCGGCGGGACGACTCTTCCACTGCTTCGAACCGGCGTCCCCGGCGATCTCCGCCATGCTGCGTCCGCTTAAAACAGATTCATCGATCGATTCGATGTCGTATCCTTCGACCACATGGTCGTCGTGCTTTTTGATCATCAACCACTCATTGCCTTTGCTCCCCGGGCGTCGCCCGCGCATCTTGACCAGCGCGAAATCTCCACGCAGACGTTTCCCGTTTAGACGAAACTTCAGATCACCTTTCGCCAGCATCGCCGCCGCTTCGGCTTCCGTGCCCGGCACATATTTTCCATTCACTGGAACAGGTGAGAGCGGTTGCCATGTGCCGATCTCCCATACCATTACCGAGCCAGCTCCATAGTTGCCTTCAGGAATGTTTCCTTCGAAATCGAAGTACGAAACCGGATGATCCTCCACATGCATTGCCAGCCGTTTGTCCGCCGGATCGAGCGACGGACCTTTGGGCACTGCCCAAGATTTGAGCACGCCCTCCATTTCGAGGCGGAAATCGTAGTGCAAGCGGGTGGCATCGTGCATCTGCACGACGAAACGATTGCTCTTCTTGGTTTCTAGCTTGGGAGGAGGTTCCGGCGTCTCTTCAAAGCGCCGCTTCCGTTTATATTCTTCGAGTGCCATGGAGCGTCATTCTAGCAATCTCGGCTGAAAAACGCCGTACCGCCATCGCTTGAGGCCCTGGCCAAAACGCCTGCAAAATAAAATAACGCTATCATTATCAATGGCTTACGAGCATTAGCCTCTTGACAGAATGCTCGAAGCGTAATAATATAATGACTCCGGATCTAGTTCCTCCCCCCTGGCCACTAAACAGTTCCACCTGAGTCTTTCGACGATAGGGAGTTCCTCGCATGACGAAGCATACGTTCCTTCATCTGGCAGGCATACTGCTGTTCTTGTCATCCCTCTTCGCTCAGGCTCAGACGGTTACAACTTTCGAGGGGATGGACGCTTCGACATTGGCCAAGCCGAATCTTGATGTCGACCCCAACGGCGCAGTCGGCACCAAGCAGTACATGGAATGGGTCAACGTCTACTACCAGGCGTATGACAAGTCGACATTCTTGCCGGTGTGGTCGAAGCCGCAGGCCGGGGCGACTCCTTGGGTGACTGCGGGCAACACAAATTGCGAGAGTATCGCTGGCGATGGCATAGTTAACTTTGATCGCGTCGCCTCGCGCTGGGTAATTGCCGCGCATAATTCCGGGTCCACGAACTACTACTATTGCATCGCCATCTCGAACACCGACGATCTCTCGTCAACCTCACTGGCGTGGTACACATACTCGTTTTCGATGAACTCCGTGCTCGGATCTAATTCGCAAGGCAATCCTTATTTCCCCGACTGGCCGAAGTTCGGAACCTGGGGTGACGCGTACTACCTGGGCACAGATCTGGAGGACGTGAACAACGGTTATCAGGATGTTGGGGTTTTGGCCTGCGCCTTCGATCGCGCGCATATGATCCTCGGACAAACTGCGGCAAATCCGCAGTGCTTCCGTTATCCGAGCACGATCACTGGAAGTTTATTTCTGTCGCACAGCCTGGAACCAGCGGACGTGGAAGGCACTACACCTCCGCCAGCGGGGGCTCCAGAGTTTTTCGCAAGCATTCAGAATCCGCCCAACGACGGCGTGAGCACAACTTCCAGCTCGATCAACTTGTGGCAGTTTCATGTCGATTGGACCAATCCGGCGAACTCAACGTTCACTCTGTCGACCGCTAACGTTCCTACCTACGAGCCGGGATGTTATTTAGCGACTGCTACGACGAATACAGTTTGCGTGCCCGAGCCCACCACCGCCACGACGTTGCAGCCCATCGATTCCGTCGGCGACCGTTTGATGTGGCGCATGTCGTATCGCAACTTCGGATCTTACGAGTCTTACCTGATCAGTCAAACGACGCAGACTGGAACCGGCACGGGAAGCCAAACGGGAATTCGCTGGTATGAACTGCGCGGCAGCGGAATACCCACCGTATATCAATCCGGCACCATCAGCCCCGATACATCTCTTTATCGCTTCATGCCCAGCATTGCGCAGGACCAGACCGGCAATGCGGGAGTTGGCTATTCGGTTTCAAGCTCCACGGTTCATCCCGGAATGCGCGCTTCATGGTGGAATCTGGTCAGCAAGACTACTCCCGCCGAGGTCACGCTCTACAACGGTTCGGCCGATGAGGAAAACTCATATCACTGGGGCGACTACAGCAGCATGACGGTTGATCCGGTGGGCGGATGCGCTTTCTGGTATGTGAATGAATATTACACAACCAACCAGATCGGAACCGGCAAACCCGTGTGGCAGACGCGCATTTCGACCTTCAGCATTCCTACTTGCAGCCCCGTGACGCTGGCCCCAAGCTCGCTAACGTTCGCGCCGCAGGCCGTGGGCACGACTAGCCCGAGCCAGAACCTCACGCTCACCAACAACCAGAGCGCGACTTTGAATAACATTAAGATCACTGGCAGCGGTAATAGCGCCGATTTCGTCGTGGGCGGAAATTGCGGATCGACCCTTGCGGCTAGCAGTTCCTGTACCATCACTGTTGCGTTTAAGCCCACTACCACTGGTACACGAACTGCGACGCTCAATGTGGCGGATGACGCTTCCAACAGCCCGCAGCAAACTACTTTGACCGGCACCGGAACCTCGGCTCCGACTCTGACTATCTCGCCCACCAGCATTAACTTCGGCAATTATGCCGTAGGCTTCACCACTCCGGTTACGCCGGTCACGGTTACTAACACCGGCACTTCAACCGTAACCTTTACCAGCATCGCTCTCGGAGGAACGAATACCGCGGACTTTAACCAGTCGAACAACTGCGGCACAAGTCTGGGCGCGGGGCTGGCATGCACGATCAACGTCACATTCAATCCATTGGTGACGGGCGCGTTGAGCGCATCGGTGGTGCTCACCGACAATGCGTCCAACAGCCCGCAAAGCATCACGCTTAGCGGAACCGGGGTGACGCCAACCGTGCTTTCGGCTACCAGTGAGGCTTTTGGAATGCTTCTCGTGGGCAGCACCAAGTCGGCGCCTGCGATCACCTTCACCAATCAAGAGCCGGTAACGTTGACGATTTCGAGCATCGCGGTGAGCGGATCGACCGAGTTCACCCAAGCCAACACTTGTGGCACAAGCCTGGCGGCAGGAGCGAGTTGCACCATCACCGCCACGTTCAAACCGACGGCTGCGGGAGCGGTCACCGGTACGATCACCATTACCGACGGTGCCAGCAACAGCCCGCAGACTATCGCTCTAACGGGCACGGGAGAAGCGGTCGTAGTGCTCAATCCGGCTAACCTGGCTTTTGGCACCGTGAAGGTTGGCACGACCAGCGCGCCGAAGACCATCACCATTACTAACAACCTCAAGAACGCTCTGACGATTAATTCGATTACGTTGGCTGGAGTGCATCCCCTCGACTACGCCGAGACCAACAACTGCGGCACTAGCCTGGCTTCGAAGGCGAGCTGCACAGTGAGCGTGACCTTTACGCCGAAGGCGACGGGGATACGGCCGGCGTCGTTGAGCGTTTCAGACAGCGCGAATACCAGTCCTCAGGTCGCAAAGCTCGGCGGCACTGGAAATTAAGACTGCATCCTCTTGGGTCGCAAAACTCTCAGGGCACGCCTTGAACGGCGCGCCTTTTTTCTTGGCCCGATATAATTGCGGGTCTGGCTTCGATTCTGCGGAAACTGTCCCCGTGAAATGAAACGCGAGTTCCCCGAGATTCCGCTGGTTGGCGTTGGCGCTGTCATCATCGAAGACTCGCGCGTGCTTTTGGTGAAGCGCGCGCATCCACCTCTGCAAGCCCAGTGGTCGATTTCCGGAGGAGTGCTCGAAGTCGGCGAGCTTGTGCGGGAAGCCGCTATCCGCGAGGCGCGCGAAGAAACTGGACTCATCGTCGAGCCCGGCGAACTGCTGGGCGTCTATGATCGCGTCCTGCGGCACGCCGATCAGCGCGTGCAGTATCACTATGTGCTGATTGATTTTCTGTGTCGCCGGGTGGGAGGAGAACTCCAGGCCGCCGATGACGCGACGGAAGTTCGGTGGTTCGGGAGGGACGAACTACCCGCGCTGAAGTTGGCGGAAGATACGCTGGACGTGATTGCCAAGGGGTTCGCGAAGCTGAATAAAATTCGCTGAACGACGCATTTGAACGGGAAAACTTAAGTCGATGGATCTGGATCCAACGCGTTTGGATCGTCGGATGCGGCATCCTCAGGCGCGCTGAAGCCAGAAACATTCTCATTGAGAATTTGGTGGGCTTCCTCGGCGTTCTCCGGGTCCACGCGCAACTTCACACCCCCTGTCACATTCACCCAGTACAGCCGTCCCATGTTCTCGTCGAATAAAAACGATTCGATTCCAGCCGTTTCGAGCAACCCCTTCGCCAGATCCGCTTCTGCCGCATTCCAAAAGCTTCTCACCGTAACCAGATCGCGAAACTTCGCGCTGTCCGGCTCCGCCGGGGCTGGCTCCTCGTCCAGTTGTCCGATGTAGAGTCCCCTCCTGGACAACTCCCACCTTAAAGCCTCGCGGGCGACTTCAGTGAGTTGGGATCCCTGACCGGCAACATTCTCCAACTCTCCGTCTGTCTGGGTCGCGTAAAACTTTGCCAGACGTGCTCTTTCCAGCTCAGGATCAATCTGTGCCATGGCAGGGAATCATACTCCAGCTTGCTCCGTGACAAGCAGCGAGATTTGTAGTCCGGATTCCCGCAACAACAAACGGCCCGCAAGCATGAAGCCTGCGGGCCGCGGTGTACTGATTGGGATTGACCAAGAGGTGGTCACTCTACGTGGCCTCTCACGGCAACTCCGGGCTCCTGACCGACCTGCGCCAGGCGGAAGCAGTCCTTACTCACCGATAGTGTGCGGGCTGTAGCTTACGGCGCGTCGTGTGTTTCTGCGTCCGTAAGCCCCGCTTAGAGCAACCCGCTCTAAGTCTCAGCCACCTCACCTGGTCTTTGAATCCCACAACTATGACTACAATCAGAACTTGTCATCCGACCACCGCCGAGTGCCGCAGCTTATACACGAGCCCGCAATCCTGACCATCCTTGAAATATTGCCGGCAGGAATTCGACCCGCCGCCGCCCGTTACTCCGTAGAGGCTGCCCGCCCCGTCCAGCATCACTCCTCCCGAGGGGGAAGCTCCATCAAAATTGCCCTGAAACCGGTAGAGAACCGTCTCGATCCAACTGCCACCGGAACTGGGCGACAACTCAAACACAGTTCCGCAGCCAGCCGGCGTCGTTCCCAGCAGGCACACGCTCGATCCTCCGCCCACCGAAGTTGTGCCATAGAGATTTCCCAGATTGTCCATCACCAGGGTTGCCTGCGGATACGCTCCATCGGTTCCGCCCTGGAAGTTGTAGAGCACGCTTTCGGTCCAGCCTCCGGACGCGCTGTGCGTCAACTCGTAAACCACGCCGCACCCGGGATACTGTCCAATGCTGCACGCGCCGTTCCCGCCGTAGTAGGTCATCCCAAACAGATGGCCACGCGAATCCGAGAGCAAGGTAGACCACGGGGCAGCACCATCCCCCGATGGGCCCGCGAACGCATAGAGGGACCGGTCGCTCCACGTGCCGTCCGAGTTGTGATGAATTTCAAATACCTCGCCACAACCGTTTCCCCCGCATGTCGCCAGATTGCCGCCGTCGACCGTTGTTCCATAAAGATTTCCCTGCTTGTCGAGGATGACCCCCGAGTACGGAAAGTTTCCGTCGGTGGTATTCGCGAAAGAGTAGAGCACGGTCTCCTGGGCAAGAGCAAAGGGCGCGCTGGCTTGAGCGAATAATATTCCGGCAACGCAAAGCAGGACCACAGCGAAAGTAGGCGAGAATTTTGGATTTTGCATGAGCTTCTCCTTGAGCCAAGGTTATGGAGGCTAGACAAGGCGGGGGGTCGCGCTGACTGGCACCGATGGGCGCTATTGTGCTCCGGGTCCGCCAAACGGTCAAGCTGAAAGAGTTTTCACCTCGAGTTTTGCTGCGCAGTGGCCTCCGGACTACTCCCCGACCGCGAGGATCGGGCCCAAATTCTATTTTCATTTACAGTAAATTCACCATGCCCGAATTTTGCGACGTCGCCGTGCCAGTGCCGCTGGATATGGCGTTCACCTACCGTCTGCCGCCGGATTCCGCGCCGGTCGTGGGCGGACGCGTGCTGGTGCCGTTCCGGCAGCAGCGCACCACGGGCATCGTCGTCGAATTGCACGATCGCGCGCCTTCGGTCGCGGCGAAAAATATTCTTGCCGTGCTCGACGCTACGCCCGTGCTCGACGCGCAATTGCTCGCGCTGGGCCGCTGGATTGCCGACTACTATCTCGCGCCGATCGGCGAAGTCTTCCGCACCATGCTGCCGTTGAACGCCGAGTTCAAACGCTCCATCGGATACCGCATCGCCGAAGCTGGATTGCTGGCGCTGCATCAGGCGGGTGTGTCGGGATCGTCCGCACGCTCGCATCGCGCTCCCGAGGAGCAAGCCGCCGAATTCCGCGTGCTGGATTATCTGGCCTCGCGGATGCTTGAAGAAGACTCCGCGCGGCAGAGGCCCTCAGGGGCTGAAGCCCAGCATCTCAGGCATCCGGACGGCACGGCTGAAGCCGTGCCCTTCCCGAACCAACCCGAACTGGTCCAAGAAGGACATCTGCGCTCGGGCACACGCGTGTTGAAATCTGTTCTGGATGGAATGGTTCGTAAGAAATGGATCGTGCGTGAAGATATTTCTGCGGCACGCGACGCCAAGCGGACCATAAAGATCGCATCCCTAAAACCCCAACCCGAGCCGTCCCCCGACCTCAAAATTCCGAAGTTAAACGACAATCAGCGCAAACTGATCGACGCCCTTACCGCCGCCAGCGGGAGAATGCCCGTAGATTCGCTGCGCTCTCTCCACATTCCGCGGACCACACTGGCCACCTTAGTCCGCCGCGGCCTGGTCGAACTCATCGACGAACCCGCCGATTTCGCCATCTCGCACAGCAAGCCGCGTTCGTCGCCATTCGAGTTCGAGCTGAACTCTGCCCAACTTTCTGCGCTTGCCAGCCTACGCAGCGCAGTCGGTGCCGCGAAGTTCTCGGGCATCCTGCTGCACGGCGTGACCGGCTCAGGAAAAACGGCCGTCTATCTTGCCGGTATGCGGTCGGTGCTTGAAGCCGGACGCTCCGCCATTCTGCTCGTCCCCGAAATCGGCCTCACTCCCGCCGTCGCGGCCGACCTTCATCAAATCTTCGGCAGCGAAGCCGCCATCCTGCACTCCGCACTCACCGATAAAGAACGCGCCGAGCAGTGGCATCGCATCAAGCGCGGCGAGGCCCGCATGGTAGTCGGCACGCGCTCCGCGGTCTTCGCGCCGGTCAGCGACCTCGCGCTCATCATCGTCGATGAAGAACAGGATTCTTCCTACAAGCAGGAAGAGACGCCGCGCTACCACGCTCGCGACATCGCTGTGGTGCGCGCCAAGATGGCTAAGGCTGTGGTCGTGCTCGGCTCCGCCACGCCCTCGCTGGAGTCGTATTTCAACGCCAAGAAAAACAAATACGCACTGGTCGAATTGCCCGATCGCGTGGAGAAGCGTCCGTTGCCCGAAGTCGAAATCATCGACATGGGGGTGGAGTTTCAGGAGACCGGCAAAGAGCAAGTAATCTCGCGGAAACTCTCCACCGAAATCAGAGACCGCCTCGAACGTAAAGAACAGGTGATGGTGTTGCTCAACCGCCGAGGATATTCTCCGGTCGCGCTCTGTCGCACCTGCGGGCAGAAACTTGAATGCCGAAATTGCGCCATCGCGCTGACGCATCACAAGCTCGAGCACAAAATGGTCTGCCACTATTGCGGATACATTGCGCCCGTCCCGAAAACCTGCGGCCACTGCGGCAGTGAGTATGTTTATTTCCTGGGCACAGGTTCGGAAAAACTTGAGGAGTTACTGCATGGCATGTTCCCGCAAGCCCGCATCGCGCGGCTCGACCGAGATACCGTCCGCGGACATCATGACTGCGAGCGCACATTAACCGCACTCAACGAGGGCGAACTCGATCTGCTTGTGGGCACGCAGATGATCGCTAAGGGGCACGACATTCACGGCGTTACGCTCGTCGGAGTAGTAGGCGCAGACGTCGCTCTCGGCATGCCAGACTTCCGCGCCGCCGAGCGCACTTTTCAGTTACTCACCCAAGTTGCGGGACGGGCCGGACGCGGGCAGTCGCCGGGGAAAGTTATTCTGCAAACTTTTTTTCAGGATCACTACGCCGTTCAATTCGCCGCGCGCCACGACTTCATCGGCTTCTACGAAAAAGAATTGCAATTCCGCAACTGGATGCACTATCCACCCTACTCCGCATTGGCCAACGTGCTCATCCGCAGCCACAAACTCGATGACGCTTTGCAATGGTCGGGCACTCTAGGCAAGTGGTTCGAGAAAACCCGGCACGAAGGCGTCCGCGTACTCGGCCCGGCAGCCGCGCCCATCCTGCGCTTGAAGCGCGACTATCGCTATCACTTCATCCTGAAATCGCCGAGCCGCGAAAAACTAAATACCACGCTGCGCGCGATGCTGGCCCATGCCGCGCAACAAAAAATCCCGCGCACGCAGGTGATCGTTGACGTGGACGCGCTGTGGCTGATGTAGTGCGTAACCGCTTCCCTTATTTCGTCGCGATGGTTCCGCGAATGACCGTCACGGACGCCGCAGGCAAGTCATACGTTGTATCCTTACTCGCATTTTTCTTGTCGTGCGCAATCGGGCCATCGGGATCGGCCCAACCCTTCGTAGTCGCGACTACGGTGTGCTCGGCAGCGTGCTCGGCATGTGCGATGAACCGCGTGTGCGCTGGATGCCACTGATACTGCGTGCTGCCAAAGGTCGAAATCTCGATCGGCCCGGAAAAACCTACGGCCTTGCCATCTTGCCCCTGAAATGCGATCCGCACTTTATGAGCAGTCTGCTGGTCGCGGTTCACGATCATCAGCGCCCATTGTCCATCTGGACGCTTCACCGCATACGCCGTCACCAGTTCGTGCCCGGCGCCGTCCTCAATGTCACTCTTTGCCGAATACACTTGATGCTCCGCTCCACTCGGCTGCACCCATTCGAGATTGATAAGCTGCGCCACAAAGAACTGTGCCAATGGCTGTTGAATTTCATAGTTGCCATTGATGGTCGCCATGCCAAACGTCCCCGGAGAGCTGTTGCACCCCGGCTCCATCTGAAGCGGCAGATAGTGGAAGAAGTAAACGCCGTTACCTCCTGCGTTCAGAAACGATCCGATGTAGTCGGCTAGCCACACGCCCGCAAAAATATCCTGGTAAGTTTCGCTTGCTCCTGAAGAAAGATTCCCCTCGGTGATGAACACTGGCATGTCCGCCGGGATCCCGTCGTCATGCCACACCTGCATGATGTGGCTCACCAATTCCGGCTCGTCGTAAAGCATTCCCCACGGCGTGCGGCACGGATCATACGGATAGTGCTCGAACGAAAAAAATGCCAGGTCGTTCATGCGGCCGTGCTGCTTCATATAGTCGACGAAGCGCCCGAGCCATGAAACTTTCCCGTTTGCATCGGGCCAAACTTCAATGTCGCGGTTCACTCCCTGAAACGAAGGCCCGCCGAGCTTCAGAGACGGATCAACCTTATGCAGCGCCGTCGCCCACTGCAAATACAGCGCGGCGTAATCCTCCGGCAGCATGTACTGGCCGTCGGCTTCTTCGCCCATCTCGACGTAAGAGATCGGGTAATTGCGCTTCTTTAGATACGCGATTTCCGCCGCCGAATTCTCGGGCGTCTCATAGAGCATCGCCACCGGAATCATCGCAAGCAAACCGCGCGTCACGCCGCTGGTGAAGAACAAATCGAAACCGATTTGCGCCTGCGTAGTCGATCCCAGGTCCGAAGGCTGATGCCAGGGATCGACCGACGAGCAGTAAGTCGTCGTCTGCTCCTGATCGGCCGTGTGCCGAAGAATGTCGTGAAACGCGCCGTCGTCGCTGGTCGTACCCAGATAGAGTTCGCGAATAGCGTAGCCCACGCAATTCCGCGGATCGTCCGATCCGTCGGCATCGCACGTGTTGGACGATTCCGTCATCCAGATGCGGACGAAGCGTACCGGCATTGCACTCCCGGCTAGGCGAAGTGTTTCGGTTCCGCCTTTCCCGTTGGTCACCGCACCTTGAACGAATGTCTGCCATACGCCGCGCGTGGGCGCATGAATTGGATCTTCTCCCGCCCAATACTGCGCTACATATTTCCTGGCGAACGGCTCGCCCCACGCAATGCGAATACTGTTGACCTGCTGCGTCTGCGCCAAGTCGAGCACAACCCACTGCGGATGCAGAGTGTCGCTTTCGCCTGTGAAGTGCTGTGCAAGATACGGATTGCTTTTCCAGAAACTATCAAGATCGCCATCGGTCAAGCGCGAGAATCCTGCGTTTTCGGTGCCGTCGTTGCGCGTAAATCCGCGCCGCGGCAGACCGTAACCGTAGGAGTAACGAATCGTCTCCGTTGGAATCGCCGAGCCGGTGAAGTATCCCTTGCCGCTGGGATCGCTCCAGGTTCCTTGCGGATTCCAGTGCCAGGCCTCGACCGCTAACTCCGTATTCTGACGATACGTAACCGGCTGCCAACCCGAGGCCAGCGTTTGCCCCAGTGTGGGCTGTAGCAAGTCTTTGTCGATGGCTTCGACTGCAATCCGATCCACGCCCGCGCCCAACGTTTCTTTGGGCACGAAGTGATTGGTCGCGTGTGTCGTATCTACCGCGATGGTTTGGGCCGCGGCCTTGGATCCAAGCACGGAAGCGAGGAGGAAACTGCCGGCGAGAATCGCCTGGACAACTGTATATTTGCTCACTGCGAGATGTCCTCGTTCGTGGAATTAAAACGATTGAATAGGGGAGTATACGGGAGATTTAAGCTCTAGCGCGAGTTCTTTGTTTCCCCGTCGATTTTTCGCATGACCATCTGCCGTGCTCCCGGATACAATGCCGCCGTTACAGAATCGACTCTTCAGCCCGGAGTGCGAACCCGGCTCAAGGAGGGACGAATCCTTGTCTGATCTGCTGGCAACAAAACCACTCGATCTTCTACTGGCCGAAGCTCACGACGAAAGTGGGACCGGCCTTCGCCGCGTGCTTGGTCCGGTCAATTTGGTTACGCTGGGAATCGGAGCCATCATCGGGGCTGGCATTTTTGTTTTTACCGGAACGGTCGCCGCCACTTTCACCGGTCCGGCAGTTGTGCTCTCGTTCATTCTCGCCGGATCGGGATGCATCTTCGCCGGGCTCTGCTATGCCGAATTCGCCTCGCTGATTCCCATTGCCGGTTCCGCCTATACCTACGGCTACGCAACCCTGGGCGAGATTTTTGCCTGGATCATCGGATGGGATCTGATCATTGAGTATGCCGTCGGCGCCGCCTCGGTGGCAGTAGGATGGAGCGGTAATCTGGTCGTGCTTTTTCAAAGCTTAGGCATTCAGCTTCCGCCCCAGATCACGGCTCCTCCGGGCACGCTGCTGGTTTTCTATAACGCACAGTGGGCGCGGCTGGAGACGATTGGGCCGGCTCTGGCCAGCGCTGGAATCGATCCCGCAAAGCTGCCCACGGCTCACGGCCTTCTCGATCTTCCCGCCTATCTCGCGATCGCGGTCGTGACCGCGATCCTGGTCATCGGAGTGCGAGAATCGGCTAACTTCAATTCGCTGATCGTGTTCATCAAGGTCGGCACGGTTCTTACTTTCGTCGTCATTGCTACACTCTTTCTGCTTCGCCATCCGCAGGTCGCGGCCGCGAACTGGCATCCTTTCATCCCGCCCAATCAGGGATCGTTCGGCGCATACGGATGGTCCGGCATTGCGCGCGGCGCAGGCGTGATCTTCTTCGCCTACATCGGCTTCGATGCGGTGTCGACTGCCGCGCAAGAGGCCCGGAATCCGCAGCGCGACATGCCCATCGGAATCCTGGGCTCGCTTGCGATCTGCACCGTGCTCTACGTCGCACTGGGCTTGACCCTCACCGGCGTGGTCCACTACACCAGCCTCAACACCGCCGCCCCGGTCGCGGTGGGAATCAAGGCCACCGGCGTACGCTGGGGCAGTATCGTCGTGATGCTGGGAACCTTCGCCGGACTCACCACTACCATGCTGGTGATGTTGCTCGGGCAGTCGCGCGTGTTCTTTTCCATGTCGCGGGATGGCTTGCTGCCTGCCTGGGCGGGCCGGATTCATCCCCGCTTCCGCACGCCGTGGATTTCCTCGATAGTCGTCGGCTTCTTTGTCGCGATCTTTGCCGGCGTTCTTCCTGTCAACGTGCTCCTTCAACTTACATCCATCGGCACGCTGCTGGCCTTCGTTATTGTGTCCGCCGGGGTGTGGGTGCTGCGGGTGAAGCGCCCGGACCTGCCACGCCCGTTCAAAGCGCCACTGGTGTGGAAACGGTTTCCGCTCACCCCGATTCTCGGGATCGTTATCTCACTCGGCCTGATGGCCAGCCTGCCCGGGAGCACCTGGCTGCGCTTGATCGTGTGGTTGGCGGTCGGGATGGTGATCTATTTTGGCTATGGAAGAAGCCACAGCCGGTTACGTTCCAACTCAGGTTCCAATAGATGACCAAGGCTATCGCCAGCTAATCTGGAAGGGCGATATGGTCAGCGTCAGCACCAGCATCACAAGCGCGAACAGCGCCAAAGGCCATCGACTGCGCGGAAGTTGAGGATAGATAGGTGCCTGCCGTTGGCGCGACGTAATTATATTCATCACCAGAATCAGAGCGGCCCACAGACGCCATCCCGTATTCATGCGGCCAAGAATAATCAGACCAATCACCGTGATCCACGAGACGACACGATGGGCGCGTGGCCAGAGAGCATAAACAATGTGGCCGCCGTCCAATTGACCGCTGGGCAGCAGATTCAGCGCAGTCGCATACATCCCCACCCAAGCAGCTACCGCCGTCGGATGAAGATAAATTCGCCGCATCGTGATGTGAGCGATGGCATGATTCGGCGCGACCACGGCCAGCAGTCTGTGCATGAAATAGAAAATCGGCGGAAAGCCGAGTTGTAAATCCGACGCACCCATACCCGGTGCCAGCGGCTTGGAAAGATTCAACGCCACCGCTAGAGCAATTAATGCCGTCACGAATCCTGAGATGGGTCCTGCTATGCCGATGTCGAATAACGCAGCGCGAGAACGAATCGGCGCTTTGATGCGAATCACCGCGCCCAGCGTTCCAATCAAAGTCGGCGCGGGAATAAAAAATGGCAACGTCGCGTCAACGTGATAAAAGCGGCAGAAGAGATAGTGCCCCATCTCGTGAGCCAGCAGAATCCCCAGTAACGTCGCCGAGAACGGAAGCCCCAACAGCAGCCGCGCAGGATGGGCAATGATCCATCCGATGCGGAAGAAGGGAAGAAATTCCTCACCCGCGGCAAACGGCGGCAGATTGTACAGAAAACTGAACTCCATGCTGGCGCCCACCACCAGGGTGGTGAAACACGTCACCAGCAGCAACAGCGCGTGCAGCCAATAGCGCTCCCGCGGCGCACGCTCCTCCGGCTGCGGCAGGGCGTGGAAGTACTCAAGCGTAGAAGAAGGAATGGGGAGGCTGGGTTCCGACATGCGATTTCGAGGTCTGCAATCAGGAGTGCAGACCGTCTTCTGATGCTACTACGAGCAGCGCGACTCATGTGGGTACGGCTACCCTCGCCTGTCCCTCCGGGCAAAGCCAGGCTCTGGCTGGTTTGAAAGGGTTCTTTTTAGCAATTTGAATTGTTCGGCGGATTTTTCACCGGGTCGCGACCTTCACCGCAAAACCCTGCATATGGCCCAAAAGCCGCGCCAGATGGCACATCCGAGCTATTACCAAAGGGCTATTTTCGAGCTAGTATGAACCTCGTAAACTTGATGTAAGCAGAGTCAGCAGAAGCGCGACCGGGCACCAGTTCTACCTTCCCTCCGGTTCAAGCCGCTGATCCCGCTGCCGGAACTTCCTCTCTTCGGCGAAAATTTCCTCCCCAAAATTGACTTCCCTAATTATGAGCAGCCCTGTCCGCATTTCTGGCCGGATCACCGATGTCCGGATCACCGATATTCGCCTCGCTGGCGCTGCCGCCGCGTCCCGTTCGCGCGCATCCACTCGCGCCACCGCATCGCCCTGGTTTGAAGTGCGCCAGCAGGATCTTCCGCTGTGGAACGATCTACTGCTCAACACCGACGCCTCGCTGTATCAATATCCGTTCTGGAATAATCCGCAACGCTCGTTGGGGCTCACGCCGCGCTACGTCGCGTGGGGACCGCAACACCAGCCGCATGCCTACGCCTGCATTCTGACTACAGGATTCGGCCCGGCAAAAATTGGCCTAGTTTTTCGCGGGCCCACCTGTGTGCAAGCCGGAATCGAACTTTCGCAAGCGGCCGTCAAAGGCCTACTCGACTGGGCGCGCGCGCAGGGATATTTGTTCATTCGCTTTACCCATTCCGATCCGCAAGTATTGAGCAAGCTCGCCGCCGCGGGCCATGCCGAGAATATCGACGCGTTCCCTTATTTTCTCGATTACCCGATTCTCTCGCCTGATTACATTGTCGAACAGCACGACAGCGCTGAAGAGACGCTCGCTGGCTTCGACCGCGAAGTGCGACGCAAGATTCGCCGCGCCACCGAGCAGGGCTGCGAATTTCGTGTCGAGGATTCTCCTGACGCTTTGGCGCAGGCCTGGCCGCTCTATCAAGAATGCGCGCGCCGCAAGCACTTCCGCCTCGAACGTCCGCTTTCGGTTTACATGGAGACTCTGCGGCAGGCGCAGGCCCATGGCTGCGTTCGCATTTATTCCGCGCTGCTGAACGGAAAAGTCGTTGGCAGCGCCGTGGTACTGCGCGACCGCACCACCGCACATTGCTGGCTGGCGGCGTTCGAGGCCGAGCACCGGCAGTCAGCCGTCTTCCTGCACTGGAACGCGATGCGCGACATGCAGAGTCTTGGCGTAAACCGCTACAATATGGGTCCTGGGCCGGGCTCGCTCGCCCGCTTCAAACAGCAGTTCACGCAAAATCCAGTGAGCTATCCTGGGCCGCTAACGGTGGTATTGAAACAAAACTGGTTTAAACTTTGGTGGAAGTGGGTATTCCCCGTAGCGAAGCGCTTGCGTCCGACGCTGATTAGCCTGATGGCAACGGTCAGCCGCTAATTCAAATCGCGTAGCATTGCTTGTGTGAGAACAGCCTGCGCTGCCAACGCGAGGTTCTTCCTGCTCAGAAATCTGACACGATCCGGAAAATACGCGTCTGCCACGTATAGCAATCACTCGCCGGCTGTGCGCAGTTGGTTGTGCCGGTTTGACTTGTATTAAAGTACTCGCCCACTCCGTAGAAAGTTAAGTTGTCGGTTGGGTCGATGACCGTCGCTGCATACTGGCCCCAGTGGTATGTATTCTCCTCGTCTCCGGTTCCGGCAACGATGGAGCTGAGCTGCCCGAAATTGGAAATGCCCAACGGCAATACATCGAAGAAAACAGCGGGATTAGGCTGGATCTGGCAGGTCGAACAAGAAGCTCCCGCAACTGTGTAGGTCATGCCCAAATTGCCGTACTTATCGAGTGCAGCGCTGGGCATGTAATAGAACAGCGTGTGGTTGGGATCGGCGAGGTCGGCGGGGCCAACCTTGCCGCCGCTGTTGATTAGCACAAACGCTTTTCCGTTTGAAGCGGCAAGAACGTAGTAGCGAATTCCCGTGCTTTGATTCGCAGGATTCTCCATCACCACGTGGGAGGCAGTGAGAAACTCGAGATTCAACCCCGAGAATCCGAAATTATTGTAGGTCAGGCGGTTCGCCATGCGGTCGCCTAGCGAGTCGACACAGGGAGTGTTGAAGTCGCCACACGAAGGTGTGCCGTAGGGTCCTATGGTCGCAGCGTTGGTGCTGGGCTGGGGCACGCACACCGTGTTGGTCTCCGTGCCTGAACCAGAAGTGTCGTAGCAGCCCGGAGTGTAGGGATTCACCGCAATAAAAGTCGGGCCGGTTAGTCCTTTCGCTCCCCAGGTAAAGAGAGCGAGCTGGTTGGATGTACACGGTGTGGTCATGCTGGTGCATAACGTTTGTCCGTTACCGCCTTGCTGCGCGTTGCTGGGGTTGACAATGCCAAGGAAATATTCGGGCTCTCCGGCAGGAGGCGCGCTGGCGCTATCGATATCGGCCACGTCCAACGAGTGGATGAGCGTGGGCTGGTCGGCGGCGGGGACCATGTACATGTAACACGTCATCGGGTTGGCCGTCTTGCCCAGCGCCATATCCGCGCGGTCCAACTGGCATGCTTCAAAGCCGGCCTCGGTGAAACCCTGCGTCGAATCTTCCAAATCAAACGTGATGTAAAAGCCGTTCGACCAGGTTCCAATCCTCGGCCAATCGGGAAAGTAGTAGTAGGTGTTGCCCGTGGTGCAATTGTTTGAGCTAGGCACGCAGGGCAGCACCGTGTCCATTTTGTATTCGTAGGCATACCAAACCGTTTGTGGGCTAGAAAGATCGCTTCCTGAACTTACCGCGAGGCAAATAGCGTAATGGTTGATGCCGCTGACCGTATAGAAGGTCCGACGATTGATTACGAATCGATTGTCCAGTCGATCATAAAGAACTTGAACATTGCCGGTGGCGCTCTGGCATTCCGGCTGCGTCGCAGCGGACCAGAGCTGTATGGCATTCTGCGGCACCGCAGTCGTCCCTCCGGGGTTTGTGAAGATGGGTTGCCCAGTTACTTTGTCAAACGCTTGCACGTAGCGAAAGTTCACCCATTGAAGCACCTGAGCATTCTCACCGGCTGCGCTTACGCCAACCGCGATGTTGGTGTCGAGATTTAGCGCGTTGTCGTAAAACTGGTAGGGATTGCCGATATTCTGCTGCGCGTCGATACCTTCGATTTGATTGTTGATCCAAGTATTGGCCTGACACGACGCCGACGTGCAAACCGGAAAACCAGGAGACGTATTCTCGGACGCCTGCAGCGCAGAGTAGGGACCGGCGATCACGCCCGGCTGACAATCGCCGGAGACGCAGCTCTGAGCGAACGAAGAGAGATTCAGCAGCAGACAAACGGCAAGAATGGTTATGCAAGTAGTAGTTGCATTGAGGATTCTCACTTTTCCTCCTAACCTCCATGCTTGTGTCAGGACATTGCTGTTGCATGGAAATGGGTAGATGCGGCCAAAGGCTAGCCAGCAGCCACCCTTAAATTAGGGGCCCGAAACCGCCTTCTTAATCAATCGACTGCAATTCTTTTCCCGGCTTGAACCGCACCGCCCGTCCCGGCGGAATCGAAACTTCCGCGCCGGTGCGCGGATTGCGCCCAATCCCCGTCTTCCGCGGACGCACGTTGAACACGCCAAACCCTCGCAGCTCAATGCGATTGCCGCGGGCCAGTGTCTGCTTCATGCTCTCAAAAACGGTTTCCACGGCCAACTCGGCCTTGGTCTTGGTGATGCCCGTCCGGGCCACCACTTCGTTGATAATGTCGAGCTTGATCACAGGGGGCTCCGGCGTGCAAGGTCAAGATATTGCTTCAAGTGATTGATGCTAAGGGAGATAAGTCAGATTGTCAACGGGAGCATCAGTACCGTAAACTGGCATGCACTCGCAATCGACGTTTGTCATCCTGAGCGAAGTGTGATCGTCGAAAGACGATCAAGCGCAGTCGAAGGATCCCTTTGAGCCGATATGTCGTGCGGTTCCGTAGGGGGTTCTCCTTAAATTAGACTTTTGCGACTTACTCATTCCCAAGGAGCTTCATGATCAAGAGTGACCGCTGGATCCGCAAGATGGCCAAGGAACACGAGATGATTAATCCTTTCTCCGAGAAGCAGGTGCGCGAGGGCGTCATCTCATACGGCCTGTCGTCCTACGGATACGATCTGCGCGTGGCCGACGAGTTCAAGATTTTCACCAACGTGAACTCCACCATCGTCGATCCCAAGCATTTCGACGAACGCTCGTTCGTCACTGTGCGCACCGACATCTGCATCGTGCCGCCGAATTCCTTCGCTCTGGCCCGCTCCGTCGAATACTTCAAAATTCCCCGCGACGTTCTGACGATCTGCGTGGGCAAGAGCACCTATGCGCGCTGCGGCATCATTGTCAACGTAACGCCGTTCGAGCCCGAGTGGGAAGGCTTCGTCACCCTCGAAATCTCGAATACCACGCCGCTCCCAGCCCGCATCTACGCCAACGAAGGCCTGTGTCAGATCCTGTTTTTCCAGTCCGACGAAGTGTGCGAAACCAGCTACGCCGACCGCAAAGGCAAGTATCAGGCACAGAAGGGGATTGTGCTGCCGAAGTTATAGGGCGGTGGCTGTTGCTATGGCCAGTGAAAATCGTCGCCAGCACTATGTTCCGCAGTTTTATCTCGAGAATTTCGCCGACCAGTCAGGATACCTGTGGGTTTACGAAGTCGGGCGCTCATCCCGTCGGTCTCGCGCGGTGGAGGTTGCCCATCAGAGGGATTACTACGCCTTGGAGGCTGAGGGAATAAGAAACAACTTAGTTGATGAATACCTGCAACGGAGCGAATCTGCTGCAGGAGTCGTTTTACCGAGACTCGCAGCCGGAGATGACATTGACGAAAACCAGTGGTCTGAATTGTGTACTTTCCTGGGCCTCCTGTTTGCGCGCGTACCGGCGGCGAGGGAATACGCAGATCGTGCCTATGGTGAAGCTTCGACCAACAAATTTCTTACGGTGATTAACGATACTGAGGAATTCTCGCAGTTGTTCGAGCAGTCCAAGCACAGAATTCTAGGGTTCAACGACCGCAGAAGAATTTCGCCAGAAGCTCCTTAACGGCTATCGCCTCGATCAGGACTCTCAGTACCACAATCTCGTTACCATGCTGGACATTGCACAAGATGCGCTAGAGTCTCTTTCAAATTTCGAGTGGCAGATCGCAATCAGCGGTGACGATGAGCTGTTTGTCACGGCGGATAATCCTATTGTGACTGTTACGCCGGACGGCCACGGATGGGCAAAATACGGAGATTGGTTTGACGTGCCGGGTATCAAAGTGCTTTTCCCGTTATCCCCACATGCCTGTCTTGTTTTGCAAGAACATACCTCGGTCAAACGCCAGGCTTTAACCCCAAGAATGGTTCGCTGTGTTAACTCGGCCATAATGGCTCTAGCCGGTCGATTCATGTTCGCGAGCGAATCGTCAAAGGTTCTGGAAAAAGTATTCGACCGGAAAGGCTGTCAGGTAGGATATTCGGATGGTCGGTTCGTAAAGATTCGCCCTGAATGGCTAGTTTGAAGGCCAATC
>WNFI01155568.1_pt1 | contig 23834 bp, 33 predicted proteins | sample 5400471 | NCBI WGS metagenome assembly WNFI01 (sample SAMN13153348, study PRJNA577476) | soil metagenome | isolation source: 100 cm saprolite on Douglas fir-dominated hillslope | place: USA:California | collected 2013-09-17
TCGACCCACCCGCAACACAGAGAAACCTGTGCTTGCATCCTCAGCGTCACAAATCTAGGGCAAAGAGGCAATTTTGCACAATGCCTGGAACATTCATGTTTCTTCTCTTGTTTTCCAGCCTTTACATTCCTCCTGCCATTGCAGGCTTTAACTTTAATTGGAGCAATCCGATCCAGTGCGACCCATTCAATGTGAACTGGCAAGGAGGGTCTGGGCCCTACCAACTCCTCGTAGTTCCGGTAGGTAATCGCCCTGCCAGTGAAGCACGCATGTCCATCTAACCAAGTAGGGCATGCAAGCTCCAGTTCGTCACAACGCCAGTTAATCATTCCATCAATTCATCCGATCGGAGCGGATCATTTTCTATAAAGGCCTTGTCTATACTCGCTGAAACGAATTTTTTTCTGGTCATGTCGGATTCAACTGGCTTCGCATCTGGAGGCGTATCACCTTTATTGACTGCTAGTGAGTAAAACGATCCAGCCCATCCAAGTCGGTTTCCTGATATCCAATTTTTGTAGACCCCTCGAATGGAGGCACTTGCAACCCTGGTCCTAAAGCACCACCATTCGGATTTGTCACTTCCCAGACTATTCATCAGTGCCAACTGTTTGAGTTCTCTTCATGGAACGGTGCAATAGAGGTGATCTTTCTTCTCCTCTCGTAGTTGTTGTCACACTAAAGCCGTCAGATAGCCGATAACGATCTACGGCCTTATACCATCGGGAGACGCCATCATTATGAGACCTCCGAATGGGTCGTCATCGTACAGCTGGACAGCAGACGTAGCCTTCGATACACAGCTAGTTTTTACTATGGTGGACTCCAAAGGTCGCTCAGGTGGCGCTACCACGGTTTTCAACGTCCAAAACTCTGAGGACAGCTCATGCATCCACTCCGGCTCCCCATCTTCCACCTCATCTCCAACACAGACGCAAACATCATCTCAAACATCATCACAAACATCATCTCAAGCATTGTCACAAACCCATTTGCCGACGCACCCGTCAAGCAATTCAAGCAGCCACTCTCTCGTGGGTCCTGCGATCGGCGGGGCGATGGGGGGGGTCGTCCTCCTAGTGGCCGTAGCCTTTAAGTTTCTTCCCATTTGCCATCGCATTCGCCGCCATGAGCAGCGTGAAGAGAGACCTCGATCGATCATTTTGCGGCCACGCGAAGCGGATGCTCTCAATGGGGTAGAAATATATAACGGTAGTGCAAGCCAACTAATTTTCCCTAATGATTCCGTGCAAAGGCCCCATTTCCTTGATGTTGCATCGACTCGACAATCATGGACTGCGCCTTCGTTATACACTCAACCATCGCGGACTCCATCAAACTGAAGCAAGCTCCTTCGGATAGAAGTTAATCTTGGTCCGCAAATCACGTAGACGAGGCAGAAGGATCTTGTCAATGGTGATACCCCGACTTTCGGCAACGTCTTGCCCCCTCCAGTCCCAGATATCCTCACTTCAGTCCTCTCTGAACTTAATCATGATCATGAGAGTAGGGGTGGGGTCGCAGAGCTGCTGCCATGGTATGACGTTGCATAGAAACAAGAAAACTGAACTGAAGTTATCTATGGCCTCGATCTGATGCATTAATACTCTATATAATTTTAGTTTATTTTAACGGGGTATCCCAGGCGTAGGATTCCCACGTCCGTTCTGGAAGCGACGCATGAGGCGTGGTTATCCCGTAATTACATCAGCAAGTCCAACTCAAAATCCTTTCGTGAAGGTGCTTTCTGCTCAGGATATTGAGATTGCATTCTAGGGAGTAGATGAATCAAGTTTTATTTATATGCCGCGTGAAGGTGCGTGACTCGCACTGCTAAGTGCGATCCTCCCGCACGTGGGTGACTAACAGACTTTTGAGCTGGAATTGATTGTCAATTTATAATATTTCTTACATAATGGACACAAAAATCGACATGGGAATTTCGTCCAGGGTTCTGGTTTTCTACCAAGCCCCAAGAAGTGATAAAATCAAAATTCATACAAAATATTATTCAGATCAAAGGTATTGTAATAGATCACTGTTCTTGTTTCTATGAAATGGTATGATACCGTGGCGGCAGCTCTACAACTTCCTCACTCTGACGAGCATTCATGATCAACCCACCATCCGTGTGGATAATGACACGAGAACTAGGCTCGGAAGGGTCTGATGTACGGGTCGATGTGGGAGGAGTCGTAGGACTCGAGACGTTATCTCCGGGAAGACTCATCTGGTCTTGAACAAGACTCGCGGACCGAGACCCAGTGGGTTTTCTTGTAGAAGGACGATGTGATTGAGTCTGCGATGGCTCAGAAGACGTCAAATGTGCAACTTCAAGGATATAAGGCCTTGGGACGGTGTCATTGGGAAAATTTGGAATGATGCTGCTACCGGGATCTCCTTCTACTCCATTCAGAGACAGAACGTGGTCATCCTCTTCTTCTGGCCATGATATGGCAGATGGGGATCTCGGTATGGGGCGCTTTCTGCGAATGAGAAAGATCGCAAGGACTACAGCCACTAGGAGGGCTGCCCCCACCCCCCCGCCGATCGCTGGAGCCAAAACATTGTGGCTCCTTGAATGACCTGACTGATGTGCGGACGTTTGACTTAGCGGATGGGTTTGTGTTTGTGTTTGTGATGGTGTTTGCGTTTGCGTTGGACGTGAAGTGGAAGATGGGGAGTTGGAGTTGAGGCACGACGTATCTTCAGATTCTTCGGCGGTGAAACGCTCCGTACAGCCACCTGAGCGACCCTTGGAGTCCGTCATAAGAAAAAATAGATCTGTTCCTCCGGCTATGTTTGCATTCCAAATGTAAGACGGGCCAACCGGAGGATGCAAAATGAAGCCATCTCCCGATGGTACAAGTCCGTAGATCCTTATCGGCTATCGAACAACTTGAGTGTGACAACGAGAAAGAAGAAGAGAAGAGAGAATACCTGTTTTGCATCTTGATATGAATCGAACTTGAACGGGTGACACTGTACAAGAGGCCAGGGATAGTTGAATGTGAATGGTGGTGATACATCACTGGAGTTGCACGAGCCTCCAGTCGAGTTGCCTACAAAGATTGGACATCAGGAAATCGACTTGGATGGATTGGATCGTTTGACTCGCCAACAGACAGTGAAGGCGATACGCCTCCAGATGCGAAGCCAGTTGAATCCGACATGACAAGTAAGAATTGTTTCTTAATGGTCAGATTCAAGGTGATAGAAAATGATCCACTCCCAGCGCTCGGATCGAATGAACTGTTGGGGATGGAATAATTATATGGTGTTGCGAAGTACTGGCCATGTCATGGTCTACCAGATTAGATGGACACGAGCGCTTCCAGAAAGGCATAATTACATACCGGAACTACGAGAAGGTGGTAGGGCGGAGACCCTCCTTTCCAATTCACGGTGAACTGATCGCACTCGGTCGGATTGCTCCAAGAGAAGTTAAAACCAGCAATGGCAGGGGGAATGAAAAACAAGAGAAGAAAGATGAACGTCCTAGGTATCGTGCAAAATCGCCTCATTGTTTATCGCTGGGGATGTAGTAAGTGCCGGTTTGGTGTGGCAGGCGGGTCGCCTGGAATGAGAATATCAACTACAACTGATAGTCAGGGCAAGATGTGCAGTAGACGGGCGCTCCTTGCACAGCCCGGTGGGCGTGTATTTAATAATGAAGGAACGACTCATCACAAGACTTGGGTGCATTTACAGTAATGTGTTTTGGACCAACGAGGTGAGCTGTGTAATCATACCTTGGCATTGTAGCGGCGTTGGCCGAATTGGTTATTCTGAGTGCCGATCGTCACATGCACCGCATTACAAATCTCTTCTAATGACCTGGGGCAAGTGGGACACCATAAGAATCGGAAAGTTTGGCCGCAATGGACCAGCACATCAAGCAAGTTGGTCACGAAAATAGGCAGCAAGTCATTAGCTTCCGAGCTATGAGGCGGAATAAAGTCTCCGCTCAGGAGCGCTCAGGAGTGCAACCATTGGAAATAAGAACCCACCCGGCCTGGATTCATATTGTGGGATCGACCACGCGTTACAGTATACATTCATTACTCATTGGGTGCGTCGCAACTATCCAGACACCTTTCTAGGTCAGTTTTTCTTTCTCTTTTCTCTTTGCTCAGATCCGTTGTACCTAGCCGTTAGTTAGATGCCGATTACAGTTCTCTACACGCGAAACTGAGCCGTTGCTAGTTACAAAACTCAGGATCCATGACCATAGACCGGGATGTATGGTTTCAGCGTCAATACTGTTTTTACTGTAAATACCCAGTGTCAGTGTAAGGAGTTTTAGGGGTTTCAGGGGCATAGTTTATAACCTTTTATAACTAGAAGCTATGCAAGGTACTGTGCGAGTGATACATAAGGTAAAAGGGGGAAGAGGGGAAAACCTCAATCGTGCCTTGATCGCGCCCCAGTGTATAAATACGCGTGGAACGCATATTTACATAATACTAGGGTGTTGGAGGTGTGAGTCACGGGATGGATCCCAAGGCTCCCCATGTCCGCCGCGCCTATGAGCAATTCCGGATTTATGATCTGGGTTATTAACGAACTAACTCCTGTGCTGCGCAAGGCGATTGTATGAAAGCGTTGTAACTGATGGTCCTTAGTTATAGCATTCCCAGTGAATGAGCTGCGCAAACCGACAACTACTAGTGACGAGGTTCGGTTCAGAATCGTTGAATTGGACTGAACAGGATCACAACGCAATTCCTTATCCAGTTTGGTGTTGTCAAGGGTGAGTGCAAACAGTTTTGAACCAGTTTGAATCGGTTCTGAACCATTTCCATCAATACTTCCGCTGACGACGCCCCAAAGGGACGCCATCACCCTGAAGCTTATCAGCTCAGGGCAATGCCACATGACTTTTCTTTCTTTCTTTGTTCTCTTTGCCACACACGTCTTTTGCCATATATGAACGTGCATATAAGCGCATGATACTTCCCTAGTGTATGACCTCTAACGTCGATTGAATAGAGCTCATTCCCTAGTGTAACAACAATGGACTCACAGGTACTGACTATCATAACAAGCTTACCCCGGAAGTTTTGAGTCTTCAGCTGCTCTAATATGCATATCGGAATGATAACATCTCCACAACAGACACCGTGATGTTGGATAATGATAAAGGCACTGATAAGATTGGCTCAGAGGAAGTATATAAAAGTCATGACATCATCAGTACTACATTTGAAACATGAATTGAGTGAACCGAGTCGAACCGAACCCTGTAACTCCTGTTCCTGTTCCTGTTCACCAAAAAATAAAAATGCCTCTGAACTGGACTGTGGGAACACTACCGGCGACCACATCACAATAATAGGGACTTAAGACATCCTTACACTTCTGTACCGGGGGGAGTGAGTAGACAGAGGAAGCTATTTCCATTCCGTGTCACAATTTGTTTTATCATGCAGTACTCCTTGTTGAGGGCCAGCCTCAGCTGGTGGTTCAGTGTCTGGGTAGATGCCATGCACGGCTACTGATGCGGCCGTATGTATATTTTTCTTGGGAGTCACATTGTGACATTAGTCCGCAGGGAACCCTGAAAGCTTAAACAAGTGTAAGATGCTGTGACTCGAGTTGTCGAGTGCATGCATGCACGACCCTCTTCCGTCGCCGTAGTTTAAATACTATTTACATGAGTATGTCGCAATGACGAAACAAAGTGATTACAGTGGGTTCGGAATAAAACATGTGACACTCAAAATAAGGACCCACGCGTACTGGGATTAGATGAGTCCAACACAAAATAGATGGTGTGTAATGCATTTCCTCGTGGTGACATGTATATCCGGTCAAAGGCACTACATTAAGTCCCAGCCTAACCAAATTCAATCTGGAATAGGCGGCAACTATCCGTTCTGTTGGGATGTGGGCCATGCAGAAACTTGGATTGAAAGATTTTTGTAATTGTCCCCGATAAAAGTTTAAAAACCCATATAAAATACTATTTCAGATCGAGGGTATAGATCACCGTGGTTTGCGCTTTCTTGTTTCTATGCAACGGTGTCATACCGTGGTGGCAGCTCTACGACGTCTTGCTCTATTTGCTCCCTACTCTGACGCGAATTCATGATCATCCCCGCATCCGTATGGACAATGAAACGAGAACTAGGTTCGGAAGCAGCGTCTGGAGGGGTCGAGGTGTAACCAGAAGTCGGAGTGTTCGCACGGAGAAGATCCGTCTGACCTCGAACGTGAATCGCGGACCCAGAACCATTTCCTTCCAAAGGCTTGCTTACCAAATTTCGATGTGATTGGTTCCATGATGGTTCGGATGACGTCGAAGGTGGAACGTCAAGGAAATGAGGTCTTTGTATGGCGTCATTAGGGAAAATGGGAACACGTCCGTCAACTTGATCTTCTTCTACTCCATTGAGAGGGTACTGAGCGTGAGCGTCCCCTCCTTCTGACCATAGTGTAGATTGGGGTCTCTGTTTGCTCCGCTTGCGACGGAGAATATGAAATAATGCAAAGAGTATGCCAACTAGGAGGGCCCCCCCAACCGCCCCGCCGATCGCAGGACCTATGAAGGAGTGGCTGTTTGAATTGCCTGACTTGTCGGTGGACTGACTTGGCGGATAGGGTTGTGATTGGGGAGGCCTTGGTGGTGTTGGTGTTGTTTGCGGTGGACGTGAGGTGGAAGATAAGGCGTTGGAGTTGAGGCATGAGTTGTCCTCATATTCTTCGACAATGAGAACCTCCGTAGAGCCACCTGAGCGACCGTTGGAGTCCTTCATAGCATAAATTAGCTGTGTAGCGGCAGGTATGTTCACTGTCCAGTTGTACGACGCGCCATTTGGAGGATGCAAAACGAAGGCATCTCCTGATGGTATAAATCCGTAGATCGTTACCGGCTATCGGAAAACTTCAGTGTGATAACGACGACGAGAAGAGAAGAGAAGATACCTGTGTTGCTTTGGTATATTCATTGAACTCAAACGGTCGGCACTGTTGAAGAACCGAGGGATAGTTGAACGTGAATAGTGGTGATGTATCACTAGAGTTACACGAGCCTCCGATCGAGGGGCCTACCAAAATTTGACATCAGGAAATCAACTTGGATAGGCTGGATCGTTTAACCCACCAACAGTCAGTAAAGGTGATACGCCTCCAGACGCAAAGCCAGTTGAGTCCGACATGACAAGTAAAAAATGCTTTGTAGTGGAGAGATTCAAGGTCATAGAAAATGAACCTTGTCCAGCGTTCGGATTGAATGAACTATCGGGGATGGAATAATTATATGGCGTTGCGTAAGACTGGCCACGGCATGGGCTACCAGGTTAGATGGACATGCGTGCTTAAGAAACAAATTATTACCTACCGGAACTACCAGGAGGTAGTAGGGCCGAGACCCTCCTTGCCAGTTTACCATGAACTGGTCGCACTGGGTCGGATTGCTCCAAGAGAAGTTGAAACCAGCAATGGCAAAAGGAATGTAAAGGCTTGAAAACAAGAGATGAAACAAGAATATCCTAGATATTGTGCAAAGTCGCCTCATCGCCCTGAGATTCGTGATCGCTGGGAATGCAAACACGGCTTCCTGTGTGGCGGTGGGTGCTAGAGTGAGAATATCGATCATAAAAATGCGTCAAATGGACCTACAACTGCTATTCAGGCAAGAAGTGTGCTAGGACGGCACTTCTTGCACAACTCTGCGTTAGGTATGGTAGAAGGTAGAACAAGTGGACGAGGCAATGTAAATTTGATTTGTTTGGAGTGAATGGCATTGAATCGCCCAGGTAGTAGTCACGTTGACAACCGCCGGTCTCTTCCGATGAGATAAACTACAACCGGAACCGATGTTTTAAATGTCAGGGTCCGGGACGCAGATCTGTTGTGGGTTGCTTGTAGGTCAATGTATCGACTACGTGATCTATTCCGCAGCCTCTTGCGGACATCACGTAGCGGTCAGTCCTCTATTCCAATAGAGGTTGGTCACTGCCTCGGTCAGTTAGGCCCTTTCCCCCCCGTTTAAGAATGATCGCAATCAGTGCTAGCGTGGCAACAAGAGGACTACGTTAATGGACCTAACTAACCGAGGGCAACGCTAGATACAACTGTTGATGAGCACATGAGAATATGAATGAACAACAAACAACTAACCTCAGTCTCGTAAAAGAGGACTGAGGGGAAAGGTCGAAGGAGTCGTACCACTATATACATGATCAAGTATTTGAAATAACAACTAAACCGCGCTATGCCATTCCCTTGCAAGGCCTTGCAACGAGAGGAGGCCTCCAGCTCGCTCTCAAATCTGTACTTGGACGACAGGTAATAATTTTTCCTCCCATAATAAGGGGTCCATATCGGGAAATAGTTCCTCCGGGAAGTTCTCCTCCAGCTCGCCTCGTCTGATCTCTGGACGGAAGCGACTTGGAGATCAAGAGACCACGGGTGCGCAATGTCCATTGGGTTTTCTATCACGAGTGGTAGAAGCTCATTTATGAAGCGCGGATCGTAGAGTTTGAGTACGGTAGTGACGGGGTAGTGGCCCCGATGACTCGAGAATTCGAACGTGGACCGCGACAGATTTTGTGATGGGAGCAAAGATGTTGATGACGGACGCGGTGAATGGTATCGTCTCCCTGGAGTCAAGGGCCTTGAGAGTGAGATTGGGATGGTCGCCAAGGCCCAGGAGCTGCCAAGTGCTCAGAACTGAATGGGTGCAACGGAAACTGAATGGGCCTGTCATTCTTGGGCCGGTTCATACCACTACGGAATTCAACTATATAGTGCAAGTGCAAAGGGTATGGTCATTCGAACACTTGTGCCTCCCCTATGTCTCCTTGCTGTTGTTATGCTAGTGAACGAGTTCTATTCGTTAGAGGTCGTTGCATGTGGCAGGAGTTAAGTGGCGAAGGTTAACTACATAAAATCTATGTGACCATGTGGCCAATGAGAGATTTCAGCCTAACGTAGATACAATAGAAGCGGCCAACTCCGCTGTAGTATTGGGAGTCTGGGTGAAGGGTAATCCACTTCGGAGTTGGATGGCTTTGCGGTTGGGATCCTGGTATCAGATGGCAGGATCATGAAGCGTGCTTTGGTAGATGTATGCCACCAAGTTCATTCTTCCATCCATTTTCTCAGTTGAGGTGTGCAGTCCGGCAGGGGGGGTTGGGCGACTGGCGCACAGCTTGCCGACGCACTCTTGTACTGACCTTGGCCTACTTTCCTCCGGACTTTACTGAGATTGTGTCTGTCAATTGCGTATTTAGTTTTCCTCGCTGAAAAGCCTGAAATAAAGTAACCGCCAACGATCGAATTTCAACCGGACCTGGAATCCAGCTCAGAATCGACAACTCCTCTAGCACAGTGGTTTCCGGGTCCAGTTACGTAAGACGTAGAGAAGCGCCCATGCGACGCTAATTCGTAGCGGAAGAATATCGGTTCGTCTGTGCGTGGGGTGGCACAGGCAGGTCCGAAATGCATTACAGGAATAATAATTCTACTCATCATCCATATATCAGCTTCACTTTTAAGGTTCCGGCGGTTGAGCTGCACCGCCACTCTAATTCAGATATCCTTCAGCTCGCATGCTTTCGACGAAGGAATAGGTTTACTGTACGACGCCATGGACTTCAGGGACGTCTCCGAAAGAGGTAAATACCATGAAATAAGGGACCACGAGATGACATCTTCAACGAACGACTCTCTGGACCTTCCTCCTTCATTTCCTATGCGGGGACCTTCGAGCAAAGTCTTGGAGCTTCGAAAGGTGCTTTCGTTGATTATAACGAGACTTCGTGAGCGCGAAAGGCCGCCTTCTGTATTCGCTCAGCTTGCGTCCGATGCCGATAAGAAGCCTGCAACCAGGGTGGACGTCATGGTTGCAAGCATCAAGGATGCTATCCGACCAGTGAACTCTCCCAAACCCGATACTCATCTGGCTAGCGAAAATGAGCACGAAGATATTGCTGGTGGATATACAACAGATGAGACTCTGGGGCTGATGACTCAGCTTAGAGATACGTTGCTTATGGCCCGTAAGCATGGATGGGAATTGCTCCCTTCAAAGTAGGCTTTTTGGCGTCTGAGTATGCCACTCGCTATTGACAATCATCTTTAGGGCGCCACCAAGGACGACGGACAGGTCAAGAAACAGCTCGCCGTCTCGGCCTTCTCCGTTCCGCAGACGGAAGAGCACTCCTGCGCACGTCCAAACCTCAGACTTAGTGTATGACGAAGTAGACATACAATCTGCATGTCTCGAGCTTGTCGCTGAAATTGTCGAGGAAGATTGTCGTTATAGAGTTCGAAGTCCAAGACTAACAGCACCCACTTATGCCTTACAGGCGATGACTTTAGACGTGGCGCTTGCAGTGATAGAGCCTGATCCAAAGCCTCACACTCTCTCTGCAGTTGCTTTCTCCTTGATCCCAGCGTTTTATACTTTTCATCCTCGCCTCCATCCCCGGCTTCTACAGTTCTTTGAAGAAGGGATTCTCAGGGAGCTCTTGAAGCTGCTACAAAAGTCTCAAGGCTCGTATCAGGCATTAAGCGGCTCTGCCCAAGGTGAGGATGCGCGTTGCAACCTTATAATGAGATTAATATCTGGCATGATCGCTAGATGGCGACGGGATCGCTTCTGCCCCAGCTATTGCCATTTCCATCGAGGGAGATGGGCATGGATCATCCGCCGCTTCTTTATGGTCATCTGCTATTTCAGATATCCACGTCTTAAGCACGACAGCACCGTATCAGAGCCTGGATGTTTATCGCATGGGTTCTGTAGTTCCGCCATTATTATCCGCCATCTTAGACTGCGTAGAAATCGATACTCCTTCCGTGGATCCAGTAGGATCGTATCGTGTTATTCGGATCCTGGGCATGATTTCTGCCGGGAAGGTGGATAGTTACCTGGATATATTACAAGTAATAGCGTACCATTCACACGAGGCCCGGTACCGCGCATACACTCTCCTTACCTCTTTTTGGCCGGAGAGCACCGGTCATGTCACCGCATCAATACCGTTCCCTGTTGTCAAAGGGCCTTCCACAAGGGATGATTCAAGACGTTTCAAGAGCCATGGGAACGATAATCCATTCGAACACCAATTTATATCATGGAGATTCTCCGCGCCTAGTCAACGATCGAATAGTAGAACGTCGTCTGTAACCTTTCATGACGTATCCACTCATTTTCCCACGCAATGCCAAGTCTGCAACGAACCTATTCATGGCTTCGGTCTCCAATGCCTGCTTTGTCCATGCGCAATTCATTTCAGGTGTTACGATGCCCCCAGTGGTAGCTTCTTCTCAGAGTATCCCTCGGCGCAAGACCCAGAGACGCATCGGGTGGCTGTTACTCGATTCTCGCGCATTTTGCCAAGCCAGAGGGGCGAATTGGACTGTATCGGTGCTGGCAATCATCACCTGCATCTGGTGGGTTTCGTCCTCTTTTTCCGCGTTAATTAAAGACTCAGAAGTTGATTCAGGTGAACTTGTTTACTCTGACTCTTTGCTTCGCGTGTAGATTGCCTCTATGGGGCTGCGCGTTCCAAGGTCTGCACTGCGACAAGTGTCAAATTTTTGGTACGATCCTTGTCCGCGGGCGTAATTTCTGACTGAAAACCTTTCCTCAGTTCACCGAGAATGCATTAGTCGGAACCTTGGTGAATGCGCTGTGGCCAATGCTACTTCCGAACTTATAACCATCGACTTGTCTGAAATGCGGAAATCATTTGTTGCCCACTATCATGACGTCCTGCTGACCGAAGAACAGATTTACACACACTCGTTTGAGGATATCTCTATTTTCGAGGGTATCTTATGGACTCAACTTCAAACATTCATGAATGGCGTTGCCTCTGGATCTCTCATCATAGAACAATCGCCTGCGCTCTCCAGAGAAAGCCGTGTGGAGGAATTTGAACTGCAATACAGTGTTAGGATCTACGGAGCCTATCTTGCCTCTGGTCGGAATCCGAAGTCAGCACCCTTGGAACATTATCAGCGTCTTCGCAGGTCACCGACCGACACATCTATCTTGTTTGATCGGTCATTATTGCTGTACATGGTCGCTAGTTCCAAGTGCTCACTGGCTAGTCCTAACCCACGAGCGCTACTCAGTGTCCAAACAGATTTCACGGCCAGTCCGTCGGAGATGGTATCTCTAGCTCATATCCGGGATGTTTTGGGGGTAGAGGTAAACGTGAAGTCGGATGCTGCAGCTAAGCATCTCTTGCAGCACATTCATGCACTGGGTCTTTTCCGCAGAATTGATGGGCAGCGCGGTCTGTTTGCTAACACGGATCCCCCTTCAACTCAGCTTTTCTGCGTCTTTCCTCTCCCGATCCTTCTGGATGCATCTGTAGATGTCGAAACATTAGTTTCTGCAATTGAAGCATCCCTAGCAGACATCGATCTTTCGATCAATGAGACGGCATTGCTACTGTTATATCAGCGTTGTCCACCAAACATCTGGGTTTCGGAGTATGGCCTAGGTCGGCTAGCGCGTGCAATCCTTTCTTGGATATGCACAGATGTCAGTTTCTTCGTGTACTTGTCGGATTTGTACTTGCAGTCTAACAACCGCACAGGATGATCGCCTTATCCGAGTGGCAACTGAGTTTGCTTCCAAGAAGCAGCCCCTTCCTGGCGTCTTACCGCCGTCTATGGCTCAGCTATGGCCTCCACCTCCATCATCACGTCCAGAGACTTTGAAATCTTCTACGAGCGGTGGAGAATATGTTGGTGCTAGGCGCGTTCTTCTGAATCGCTATGTTGTCCCCTGGATGCGGGCTCTGCACGCTTTGGATGCGACTGCTTACGCGGGGATTCTATTTGACTTCTGTCAAAGCCGGGCGGCAGAGAAAGTATATGAGTTGGGTGACTCATTCTCTTTCAGAGATCATGTCCCGGCTTCACTTGTAAGCAATCCCGTTTACAACTAGAGGCTATCGACTAAAGATCTTGATAGCCTTCAACGGATTTCGGAGATGAAATGTTACGCTCTATCCTGAAGTTATGCCACTCCTCTGTTATCATGTCTTGCTTTGATACTGTGTTCATTTCCTGGCTGGATGCCGTCTCGAACTCGAGCATAAGTAATCAGGTTAGCTTCATCTGGGCTTCTAGGATTAAATAACTCCACAACCATCACTGTAGCCGGTGCTGTATCCATCTCTACCACGGCTCTTCAACATGGACGCCGAGGCTCCCTATTATGGCTCTCAGAGTGAAAAGCCTACCGCTCCGGAGCTTCACGATGGCTGGCGTGTAGACCCGTGGAAGGTTATCACGGATGGCGCTGCCGAAGGCCCGTCAGGGATGCAGCGTACTCTCCGATGGCTAGAGTTGCTCGCTCGCTCGGGCGTAAGTATACCTATTTCAACCTACAAGCAGATGGCTGCATACCTCCGTGACTCGGACGCATCGTTCGAAATGCATCAGTGTCTCATAAAGTGCTTCACGGGAACCTGTTGGCTGAAGTCATATGGCGCTCAAGATCTTCTTGGTCTAATTGCCACTATCCACGAGCGACTAGCTGGATGGATATTCAGCAACTATGATAATGATGACAAACGGAGTGAAATGTGCGTCACATGTATAGAAGAATTGCCACATCGCATGCTCATGAGCGGCTAGTGACGATTTCATTCGGCTAAGTATGGCTTCCTGCCTGCTCTTGTACGGATTTGGGCGCGAGGATGTGGTTTCTATCGGTTTGATCGAGCCATCAGAGCAGCGTGATCTTCCAGCAAGGTATCTACATTTTGGCTGGTCATTACAAACAGCGAAACTGAATAATCAACTCAGGCGTAAAGTCACTGGCCTGGGTATCATTGAATCTGTGACTTTGGTCCTGAATATCGACTTGGTCAACATACTGTCCGGCTACGTAACCTTTGTCAGGGAAGGCGTCTCCGTTCTGATCGCTGCATTCTTGGATTCGGTCGTTTCAGACTCTTCTCCACTCGGTTCGAATGAGGTGGATAATTTCATTATGATTAACGCCCATGCGCTGAATACTTGGTGAGAGTGGGTTTCTTGCCGTATGATCCACTACCACTCAAGCACTTGACTCCAGTGTTTGGTCATTCTATGCCCTGTCTGTGCCGAACATAAGTGCTATCAGAGCCCCTCTGCTGCTCAGACTACTTATCGTCAGTTCGAAGCCAATGGAAGCGATTATATCGGAAGCTTTGGAGCAGCCGAATCCTTATTCCAGGTGATTCACATAGACCGCTATATTGTGCTGTTTCTGATCGGAAACAGGCAGTTGGCGCTAGAAAGATTGCATCGTATTTCTCTTGACATTAATTCTGAGCCCTTCCAAACGGAAGACTGTCAATGGCGACCATGTATTGTTCCTCTACTTCGCCTTTTCTTCACATCCTTGTGGAGTGATCCTTCCGTGAGTAGATGAGCCAGCGTTTTATACGAAGGGTATGATGGTCCTTTATACCTAGGGGGAGAACCGGCAAATGCTTGATGTCGGTGAGCACGGCGGTGACTTGGGTTTAAGTGCTTTCTCACATCATCTCAGCCTGTCAATCATTCCTGCAAGCACACCTCGACGCCATGTCTTGTTGCTGGGACGAATTTCTCCTCAAGGCGCCCGTTGTAGAGCGAGTTCGCCTTGTCCGGTTCCTCCTTCAACTCCATCCCCATTTCCCTAGTTGGAGAGTTCTTTCATGGGATGCAATAGTCGAGTCAATGCTAGAGGATGACTTTATTACCTCTCATGCGGTGGACGACGAAAGCAGTTATATTGCGCAAATTGTGAGTCGCTTAAGATTCTGCCTCATCTCCTTGTCTGAGACGGGACATAGTTAGCATCCGAAGCCATTGAAGAATCCCCTAACAATGATGGGGACATGGCCTTGTTGCGAGTAGGTATAAGGGATTCCATCTGCCCGCTACACTCCTATAATTTGAAGTAGGCCATGCTTGTATCACTAAGCTTACAGCTTATTGGTGACGGTGTCCCAGTTGGTATGTTGAGGCTTGGTTCTCTCCGTGCGATATCTAATTATTCCGGCAGACCTCTTTACTGTTCTCAAGATCAAGCATCACCTTGTCCGTGCCGTCAGGTTTCAGTCGACAGTCTTCTGACCATACTTTATCACAGGTCAAAGTGCTCTCTTTCTCTGATTCTCACCTCGCGCAAAATGTAAATGGGACGGTCCATGTCCATCTCGGGTCCATAACATCTATACCCCGAATAGCATATCCATGCATAAACAGCCTGACGCGAGCTGTTGATAGCCCGGGAACGGTGGATCTTTCGCCCACTGCGATGGGATTTCCGATGACCTCCGAGTCCAGTATGACGTGTCTCGTTGGAAGTGTATTCGTCGACATTGTGATCGCGATTATCACATCCCTTGACATTGTGCAGCTACCCTATCTAGTGGCAAGATCTTTGCTAGAAACAATTGTCATTATTATTCTCAAGGCGCGTTGCTGTCGCTATATTCACTGATTAGCAAACTGATTTCCCTTCAGCACGATTTTGACCATCCAGCGCTATATCCTCTTAGCTTGGAGCTTGTCGATACTGTAAAGCAATTGGTCGAAAACATTCGCAGCGATCTCAGCCAAGACCTTCGCCAGCTATCTCTCTCTGCGTCTCATGCACTACTCCAGACTAAATGGAATTTGAGTGCTAAGATTCTGAGGTATCTACCGGCTTTCGTTCGTTTGATGTACCGCTGACCCTTAATCAGCCGTCAAATATTCGCAATCTCCTCTATGATGGTTGATCTTGAGCTTAAATCTGAGCATGTTTTGGTCACGCAGGGAAAAGCCTTCCTGCATCTAGCATTTGAGAAGTAAGTAACAACCTTCAGGTTATTTGTGTCGATAAGCTACCCAGAAGGCTGTAGGTTCGCCGCTTCTGGGTTATTCAAGTCATTGTTCAAGGTGAACCCCGGGGTTTCCAACTGGCTGAGCGATTCAACCTGATGTGCAATACAGAAAGATCCTCTTCCAGATGGGTTTTTCGATGTGCTAACATTGGTCATAAAAGAGAGACCTTCAGCAGCACTCTCCGAGCAAGCGCTGCCAAATGAGATCGTCAGGACTGTGCTGGAAAAAATGTTTGATACTCGAGAAGGCGAGAATGATCAAGCGCTCTTCGCCTCCGTTGGACCGATCATCCGCAATCTCGCGGAATTCGTTGAGCGAGTTCATCACAATAATTTCCCAAATCGTCTATTACAAGGTATGCTCGAATCTCAATGTCTATAGATGATCTCACCTGTCATCTTCACTCAGATGTCTCATTGGCACTGACGAATATAGCGCGAAGGACTGCAGAGTGGCCAGCCTCCGCATTCAATCCAAATCCGGTGTTCATGATGGGTGCCACCATTGTCCAACACAATAAGACACAAAGCAAAGTGAGATTAATAGTCGAGACGTATAAAGCGTTACTCTGACCCCTAAAAATAGGACGTCCTACTTCATCTTGAAACGTTGCTCAGAGCATGTGTCGTAAGGTTTGACATCTCTGCCCAGACTCTAGATCGCCTGTTCAAAGTTACTGCGAGTCTTTCTCGCAAGGCGAGCCTAGTGCACTTCCACTTGCCTCCTAATCATCTAGCTCTCGCAGTGGTGGACACGCTTGTCGATGTTCTAAAAGGTCGTGGCCGTTCACCACTTCCAACACTAGTGGCTATGCTTCATGTAAGTCCTTGAGCCCTCCTTGGACTTATTATCTGACGAGTCCCGCAGACTGTCGTCGACTATTTGGTCTCCGATCCCTCCATATTTACAGCTGATGCGCTGCCGAAGCTTGCAAACTCCGCACTGGCCTATTTGGAACTACCTTATTCAACCGAGCGCTTTACTGATGATCACTTCAAATGTCTGGTGGCCGCTAGTCACATTGTGTTGATAGCATCTGAAGATTCTTCTGAAAGGAACATCATTGGCGATATGATAGGCAGCGTAAGGATGTGCATCACATTATATTCTTGCCATGTCTACTGAAACTATGCATCAGAATTCCGGAGGAGCGGATGTTCCCTTAAGATGCTGGACAATATTGGGGCTCGCTGCGCTGGAAAAGCCTCAACATCGGGCGACAATCCTTCGATATGTGGCAAACTTCGGGTTGTCGTACTCCAACACACTGCTGTATCTCGAGTCTCCTGAAGGGGTTTTAGGGTGGTCGCCAGTTACAGCTGCGACCATGAGCAGCGCATTTACGGCGATGAAAATTTGGATTCTCTTAGCATCCGATTCGGACAACGACGGAGGGCTTGTGAATGAGAACCCTGACGAAACGTCCACTTTCGAGCGCATGATCTGGAATGAAGTATGGCCACCTTTCGAGAAAATCATCCATGTCTCTATGTTCTCGTCCCTTGATTCAGCTTCTGTATGTGTCGATGGAACATCCAAGGTTCTGTGGATAGTGACGTGTTTCTTTTTCAGCCAATCACCTCCGTGATCTGGAGCTCTTATGTGGATCTGATCATATTCCTCGCCAGCTCAGGCTCTATTCTGGCTTTAGATACCGCTGTTACTCACTCTTCACTATTGGAGAGGTTATCTGTCGCGGCCACTTCAGACGGAATGAACCAGAAGGTGGGCCATATCTGCCTCACTGCGTCCTGCCTTGGTGATACAAACGGGTTCTACCTTATTACAGCTTACTCGGGCGATTCATGCTATGCAGCATCCGCCTCCCAGGACCTCTCGTTCACACCTAATAGAGAGGGCTAGATCCGATCTTCTGGCAGCCGAGAAGTTGACCCAACGGCTCCAGATGCTGGACTCGAAAGAACATATTACAGACCGGAAGCGAGAATTTTAAGATGACTAAAAGTAGAACTATCTGATTAGGGGTACTTTGCCAGGCTCACCCGAATTATATGTGGAATAGACCATGTATTGTATCCAGGATGCTCCTATGTATCATGCTTTCACCAAAACTTCACCTTGGAATAACCGTCGTGCCGTCCGAATGTATTTGATCGACTCGGGCTTCCCATCAGCACCCAAAGCCACATTAGCTCGAGATAATCCCGCCGGTTGTCCAACAATGATTGATCGTGATGACTTCACATTCGTTCGAGGGACTATCGATTGTCGACACGCGTCCCAGACAACGGAGCCTGGAAGTGCTGAGCCCGCTGCAAGAGCTGATAACATGGTAGCTGGTACAGTGCGGTGAAAGTTACCAACACTAACAGCACGAACACTAAGAAGGTATTGTAGCTACTGCGACGGAGTTCAGTTCAACACATAAACTCACACACAGTCCATCTGGTTTGCGCTCAGATCCTCTCCGCTGGACGTCCTGTAGTCGACTGGAGGACCAACTATACAAACCTTCGGGGCTGACGGTGAGAAGACAGTAGAAAGTCCTGGATCAAGTTGACTCGCGGCGTAGCGGAGCCTTTCCATTTGAGTCCTCAGTTCGAGATCTGCATCCAGGTCGGCTGGGTGTAGAGAAAATGATCGTGGTGTATCGAATACGAAAGCTGATGGGACGAATACTGAGGGTAATCCAGCATCAACAATCGTGCAAGGTACCTGTAGGGAGATGGTTGAGAAGAGGAATAAATTATCGAGCACCACGCTGAGCGAACCATTTGGTCATTTATGGACATCATATCAAGTACTCGACCAGTAGGAAGTATATTTCGTTGAAGAGGATTTGCTATCTCGACGGGTGATGATGAACCTGGCACACCGGAGATGCTAGCGTCGCCATAATTCGATACGAACCAACACGGGTGACCCGACACAGGAGATCTGAAAGTGCGGACAGTCGTGGTAGCATGGACGATCTTGCCGCTGTCCACTGCAAGGATCCGTGTCGTGAACGGGAAAACCTCCGGAGGGGCCCGTCCCTGAAATGAAGCTTCGATACGCCCCTTCACCAAGCCTTCATCCACAGCATACTACGATACCACGAAAGTCAGCAACGCTCGTTATGGCCCCAATGAGAGGTCGCACGTGTGCGACTGCGGCAACCAAGTTACCACAAGTGCTACCCCAGTCAACTATATCGTCCCTCACTCCCACTTGAGCGAAACGATACACGACATCCCAACCACCCTCCTCCCTAGAGGCGCGCTTGACATCATCCGCCCAGCTAACACCATCTGGGAATGAATGGTCTGGGCTATTAGACGTCTTGGCAACAGCCTCCCCAGGAACCGAAAGCACTACAACTTTAGACAGTGAAGATATCCCACCTCCCATGCCGTCTATTTGGCGTCCATCAGGATCAGGGGATCCTGCGAATATAATAGGCATGGTTTGTTATAACACTCGACCACGGGCGCACTTACCCATCGCTGAAAGGAGGATCTGATTCCTCTTCGACTGAGGGTACCGGGCCAGATCTGAGGCTCGGAAGAACAGACCCTTGCTGTGAGCCAGAATAAGACAAGAAGGCATGCGTCTGGTCCATCTTACCTCGTACCGCCACGATAGAATGATGCCCTAATCGCCTGCAGCATCTGATTCTGATGGAGTGGGAGTCTGCATGGACCAAACAAGCATCAACAACGCGTCCTTCTTCACTCATCGCGCGTGTAAGCGTCCAAATTGCACACTTGGATTTGGCTTGTCCACACTCAAAGCTTATATGCGTCTAGTGGCTTTCTATGCCCTGCCTTCTTTACGTCTCTCTTTTTATCGCTTTTCTCATCCATAGCCGGTGCGAGGGAAGCCCCCAAAAGGAGGACGTCACATCTGTAGTGGATGGATCAACATCATACTCATCACAAGAAACGAATAGACCATCTGTGTCGAGCTCATTTCTTTCCACTGTCACTACAACAAGTCCATCTGCCTCATGGCTCGGCATGGCCTCGTCTACCTCTGCTCTGATTCCCTCAACAACTTCTTACTCTCTCTCTACTTCTTCTTCTACTGCCGCAATTTCTCGGTATAAGCCTATCTTCTCGTCTACCTTCTCTGAGCATCTCCTCTCGATCTCCTCGGACTTCACTGTCGTGTCTTTGGCGTACTCTTACTCTAACATTACGGTACTCGCTCCTACTACAGTGACTACACAAGCTTTCCGATATATCACACCTGCTTCGCTGACCGCTTCCACGTCCACGGGGTGTACTATTCACTACCAACCCTCCATCACCTCCAGCTCTACCTCGATTCCTGGAACAAACACGAATGCCCCTGGCAGCGAAGATTTGTCGACATCTCTATCGCGGCCAACGATCACTGCCCTGGCCGTCTTTGCCTTCCTCACTGCTCTCATCGTCGCTATCTACCTCTTTCAGAAATGGCAATCTCGAAAGGGATCTTCAAACCAAGACTTCTGGGGAAAATATGATGACTTTATGAACAGGGACAAAGAGAAAGTTCTGCCGTATTCAATCGGTCACTCAAATCCTTTTGAAGGTGATGACACCCCTGCTGGCTTCGGAGGTTCATCATTCGGCGAGAAAAGTGGAGAAACATTCCAGCCTCAGTTTATGAAGGACAACACTGTTGACCAAAGGCATCCAGCTTCGTTCATGAAAATTTCAGACGGAAAGCTGCGGCAGGATGATCATATTTTCGTTGCAGAGTTGCAGGAGAAACATAGTGTCGCTGACTCGATGTCGCCATATCCTTAGGACTGATTCGCCACGATTGGATGTGTAGAAGTTGGCACATTGACATGGGGTGTTTCACCGGTACATTGAGCTCGTCGAGTAATGGATTTGTAAATTTCTTATGTCTCATTGTACCACGAATGCACGCCATGTAATGTTCTATGGAACGCTTTCCTTTTATCGTCCAGACCAGATTGGCTTTTTCTCAGTCCGTTAGCGGCTTCCCGAGGTCACGAGCTTTTACAGTTGCTACCTGGATGGCGCGAGCAACAGTAGATCGTACCCGTCCATCCTCCAGAGATAGCAGTCCGGCAATTGTGCATCCACCCGGCGCTAGAAGTATGGTTTATCAGGTGGAAATATAAACATAAAACTCGAAGTAATTGGCTCACTTGTAACTGAATCCTTGAGTGCTGCTGGATGGATACCTGTTTGTAATACCATACGAGCGGTTCCTTGCACGGCTAGCGGAGGACATCAGCAACCTTCCATTACATGCGAAGGTGATCCTTACTTTGAGCCGCAAGTTCCAGTGCCTCTGCACGTGGCAATCCCATCATGACGCCCCCATCCGCCAGCGCTTCGAGCACTATCGACACAAATGCTGGCCCTGAGCCACATAATGCTGTACATGCGTCGAAGTGTTTTTCGTCGAGGAAGCGACACCGGCTGATAGATGAGAAGATAGAAAGAATTATTTCCCGCTCGCTTTCTTCGCAGCCTGGTGGAAGGGTTGAGACGACAGTCATCCCTTCACGAATCTGTACTTTCACTAATCAGTAAAGCCATCCCAATGGGGAGCTGCGGAGGACTTACTTTTGATGGAGTATTCGGCATAGCACGAATAATTCTAACACTGGGGTCTAACCAACTACTTAGTTGATTAATAGTAACACCAGCCATTATACTGATAAGGAGTTTTCCGTGAATGGCTTCTCGCATTCCTTCCTCTGTAAGTATCGTCCCGGCTAGCTGAGGTTTACAACTTGAGATATTCTCAACACATTGCAAAGTCGACATGATGTGCTAAAACGCGTACCAAACTAGCACCACGTCACTTTCCCGTACAGCTCTAATGTTTTCTCCAGCTGAAACATCCACGAGGCTTGCTAGTTCACCGAACGACTCGGAGAAGAACTTGCGCAATTTCTTGGCACTCTCCTTACGACTGACTGTGGCGAGAAATTTAGATGGTAGCACATCATCTGATACGCCCATCATATATGAAGGGACAGGCGTGGATGTGCCAGAAGACGTGTTATGATGACTTAAGGTTTCAACAGGTGCATTCCACCGTGCCTCCAGACTCGAGATCATGCCAGAGGTAATCGCGATCCCCATTGTCCCACATCCTAGCAAAAGAATCACCGTAAGTTACCAAATACAGGCCAACTGAGCTTACCAAGGACGCAAAGTGTGTAACCCATCGCCGATTCGTCTCGTCGTTGTGTGGCTGTGTGAAGTCACTAGGCACAACATCCAACCATGTTATGCATTCTAAAAAGAACATGAGATTGCTTCTCCATCTGGAAAACAATTCCCCACAGCCGATTCGAACGACTGACCTCGTCATTACTAGTGACGCGCTCTACCAACTGAGCTAGCGGGGATACCGGAAATGATCCTGCATTCCAGGCATTTACTTTAAAATTTCCCATTTTCCGAGTCATCGTGATCGTTCTGAGCATAGTTCAGAGGTGCAACGCCATTTGGATGTCTACTGGGTTGGGCAATGTATCAAGGACACTGCAGTCATACAGTAAAGGGTTACAAAAGCTAGATACAGATTAATTCCCAAGGAATGTCCATGTGTCACCATTATAGATCAAGAAAAACGAAATATTCCAACCGTATTCCCGAAGCTAGTGATCGAGATCGACGGAGTCGCTGATAGGAAGGGGCCAGCCCTCGTAAAGGGAATGCGAGGGAAGGTGGAGTGCGTCGATGCTAGGGAAGGTTTCGAAGCAGGAGAGGGCGGAGGGTGGAAAAAGAGCTCGGAAACGCTGGACGAACGGGATGATCTGGTGCTCGAAGAATCTGTGTGTGAAGAAAGGGCGGCGATGGGAGAAACTCGAATGTTCCCATATAGATCCAGGGACCACAATTCCCATCGGTCGAAAGGAGCATTCGACCGTCTTCTCACCCCAAGGATGACGCATCCGCTCACATCCCAGCTTCCTCGTTCGATGGAGGCATCAGCAATCAAAGTGGCACTTCGAAGCCGTCTTGAGCAATTGAAGGTGGAACCGATCGAGGCCGTTGGAAGTGGAACGGGGAATGGTTGCAAGCGAGTTGAGAGTGATGTGGTTGAAGCATATGGCATACTCGTATGGCGCGATAGGGTCCCATCTGGAACAACCTGATGCGCATCACGCGGATCAAGTCGAAGGCATAAGCATATCTTCCCCTCTGCAAGGTATGGAAGATGATAGATTTTCAGCACTTCTTCCGTCTCTAGGGCGATAACCAAGGTATCATCACAATCATTCGCGCACTTCACACACTCCCTGGCGGAGAGCCCAATGACACGAATCCGGTCGATTGCATTGCGTTGCGCCTCTACAATGCCGATGACCTCCTTCGAATCCTCATTGAAGATACACACTTGGCCACACTGCGTCGTAAGGGCAAGAATTGGAATATGGACACCACCGATTTGCGGTTTCTGGGAAACTACATTGACGATAGCATCCAGAAAGCCTACTTCAGACATTCGTACTAAATAGATAGTAGGCAGTAGCTTCTTGGTGCTTTTGGTACGAGACTTGGAGTCACGGGGGACCACTGCCTTGTGCATATCAGAGCTTGACGGGATCTCAAGCGTCGAGTTCGATTGAAAGGGTTCATCGACCAACTTGGAGGGTGATGAAGAGGAAAGAAAGTCCCACGTATAGGCATCCTCATCCGCAGTAGATATCGTGATGACCAAGAAACTTCGGTTGCTCAACTTGGACCGAGAATGATTTGAGGACGCGCTTACGGCGTACCCGAATCGGACACCACAGATTCTTCCTGGCACATGGGTACGGACTTGGAACATGACGGAGAATGATATGATTGACCATACGCCAATGATGCCTGCACTCGTGCCGACTGCGCAATACGCACCAACAGGGTCTACGGCCAACGCCATTATCGTCCCCAACGAACGTGTGTGGGAAGTGAGGACAGAGGCAGTGTCCAGGGTTAGATGAGACCCATCCCCAAACCAAACAGCAAGTTCATTCTCGCTTATAGCGGCGATAATGGAAACATCTTGACTGTGCGCAATCAACTCCACGT
>WNFI01242138.1_pt1 | contig 23834 bp, 21 predicted proteins | sample 5400471 | NCBI WGS metagenome assembly WNFI01 (sample SAMN13153348, study PRJNA577476) | soil metagenome | isolation source: 100 cm saprolite on Douglas fir-dominated hillslope | place: USA:California | collected 2013-09-17
CGTGTCCCGCTGGGACCGATAGCGCCGGGCTACGTCCTATGGACGAGATCATATTGAGCGCCTCGGGCCAGTTTGCTCTCCCGGACCGCAAACTGCTGGCCTCTCTCCACCCGCAGGCGGCCGGTATCAGCAGTGGTGGAGACCGCAGCTTCCTTCTCGTTGTCGGCACACTCTTTGCCAATGGCACGGCAGCCTTCGCCCCCTTCGAAGTCCTCAGCTTTAATCGTGACGTCACCACCATGACCCGCGGCGGAAGCTACCGCCTCACGCTCGAAGATGGGAGCGGCGCAGTGCTGCGCGATTACAAGTTCGATCCCAACACCGTCCATCTCCACCAGGGCGACTCAATTCCCTTCGGCTTCCTGCTGCTCTTTGATCCTGCTACGAAGGTGATTCATCTGCGCCAGGGTGACAGGATTCTGGCTGAGCGCCCTGTCAGCGCCAACGCACCTACTGTGAAATTGGATCCGCTTCCAAGCGGCGAACTGAAAGGTCAGCAAAAGCTCAGTTGGAGCGCCGCGGACGCCGACAACGATCCGTTGATCTACGCCGTTGAGTACAGTCGCGACGGAGGCAAATCCTGGCTTGCGATCAAGGTCGGGTTGAAAGAAAACTCGACGGTCGTTGATTTCGATACTTTGCCCGGAACAGATCATGGTGTGCTGCGGGTCCAGGCATCGGATGGCGTGAACACGTCGGAAGGACGGTCCCCAGGCGAGTTTCGGGTCGCACGCAAGGCCCCACAGGCCGTGGCCATGGTTCTGGCGGGAGGTTCGGCAGGAAACTCATTAATCGCGGCACGGCAGCCAGGCGGCGGAGACCTGCTCCTGGTCAGCAGTTCATGGGATTACGAGGATGGCGCCATCACCGATGGCTGTTCGTGGAGCGCCGACGGCCAGCAGTTCGCCACCGGTCCGTGGACGACAACCCAGAAGTTGTTGCCCGGCCCGCACGTGGTGACGCTTACGGTCCGCGATTCCGACGGCAATCAGGCCCGCACCACCTTGAACGTCACCGTGCCGCCCCGGCCGGCGCAGCAGCCGCAAACGACCGCGGGCGCATCAGCGAAATGAAAATGGAGCCAAGCCATCGACAATTGTTCCGGCCGTAGTGTTAGCCTACAGCCATCATGGCAGAGTCAGTAGACGAACTCTTTAAGCTTGCCAATCAGGCGCGACTGGAGCACCGGCCCGACGACGCCAAGCTACAGCTGATCGAGGCGGTCGCTCTCTGCCGCGAGTCCGGCGTACCACTGGATCTGGCGAAGGCAGTCACAGCGCTCGGGCAGATCGAGCGCGATCTTCATCACGGCGATGCCGCTCTCCAACACTATGAGGAAGCATTGGTCATATACCAGGCGGAGGGCGATGGTCTCCGGGTGGCCCACACGATCCGGCATGTGGGAGACATTCACCTGGACGTAGGACGGTTGGGGCAGCTTTATGCGTCGGTCAATGTCGAAGCTGGTGTGGCGGAAAGCAAGCGGCGGCTGGCGCTGCTGGAGCAGCGGCGCGACCATAACGACTGAGAGCAAGAGCGACTCGACTCAGCCAGCGATTTGAATCCATGCAGAGCTTATTCCCCATTCCCGATTTCCAATATCTGCTCTTTCCCGCTCTCCTGCTTGTCTATTACCTCATCTGCTGGCTGGCGGTTGGGCGTGATCCCAAGGTTGGGAACGTTGTGCCGCAATATGAGCCTCCTGCCGGAGTTTCTCCGGGAGTGGCGCGTTATATCGTGACCGGCGGCAGTGACGGTACCTCGCTGGCGGCGGTGCTGGCTGGATTGGCTGCGAAGGGCGTGGTCTCCATCGAACCGCGAAACAGAAGTTATGAGCTCAAACTGTTGGACGGCAAGACTGCTGTCCTGCCCGACGAGGCGTCGGTGGTGAAGACTCTCTTCAACGCGGTGCAGCCAGTCGAGCCGTATGCGGCTTCCAACACGGCCGTTGTTGGGACTGCAACCCTTAAAAGCCCCGGCAGCCACTCCGATATGAACTCGGCAGTAGCGGCAGAGCGCAGGGAGGTTGTGCTTGACCCGTCTTTGCAACTGGACGTCGAGTACCATCTCGACGCGCTCCAAGACACGTTTCGCAAAAACCTGGAAGGAATCTATTTCCGCCAAAACTTTATCTATGCCGGCATCGGCATGCTGGCGACGCTTGCGTTTGGCGTAACGGTCGCCTCGATGCTCAACCAAGGATCATCAGTATTCATCACATTCTGGCTGCTTCTTTTTACCTCGCTTGCCGGACTGGTGATCGGCGGCGTGTGGACTTCAAAGCCGTCGCGTCCGTCGGCAAAACAGCGAATCTCGCGGGTCCTGCTTCCGCTGCTTTTCTTTGGTCTTCCGGGTGCGATGATCTACTTCGTTGCGCTGCCCGCGGCGCATGGATTTGTTCTGGCGCTCCTGAGCTCTGTGCTGCTGAACAACATCTTCTTCGTCATCATGCGCGCGCCCACGGCCCTCGGCCGGACCGCCTTGCAACAACTGGCGGGTTTCCGCGAGTTCCTGGTGCGGGTGGAGCAGGACCGGCTCGACCGCGTGAACACGCCGAAGCAGCGGGTCGAGCTTATGAATCGCTTCCTGCCCTACGCCATCGCCCTGGAAGTGCGCGAGGGCTGGGGAGATACCATGGCGTCGGCATTTTCCGATGCGGTGGTCGAGAGATAGCCCGGTTGTTTCCGGATGGAGGTAGAGCTTTGTCCCTACTGGCGTATTTTCGCTCGCCGTTTCCTTCGCAAAAAGGATTCTCCGCCTATCGCATGCCCGGGATCGCGGTCCACGGGCCGCTCTTTTTTGCGTTCTTGTTTGTTGGGATCTTCTTCTGCCTGCCGCATCCGCCACTGCGGCCGTTGCTGATTGTCTGGATCCTCGCCGGGCTGTACCTGGGCCGCGATATCGCCATCTACTGCCACTATGCTCCGCTTTTGACTCTGCTTTCCTGGACAGCGGCGGGCGCAGTCCTAATCAAGCCTGGACCCATCGCCCGATTCGGAGCTTCGCATTTTGTGATCTCTGCGATGCTCTCGGCGCTCCTGGCTGCTTTGCTGATATCTGTTGCCGTGTACCGGACCCGAGGCGTGGACGCGGAGGAGCGTTAAGCCTTCCCCGCCATCGCTGACGGGCTGAGATGGCGGATGACCATATACAGGTCTTCGGCGGTGAACGGTTTTGGAAGATAGGCATCCATGCCGGCCGCGAGAAAGCGTTCTCGATCTCCCTTCATGGCGCTGGCGGTAAGCGCGACAATCGGAATTCTTCTTCCTCCGGCGCCGGCTTCACGCGCGCGGATCCGGCGGACGGCCTCCACGCCGCCCATCTCGGGCATCTGCTCGTCCATCAGGATCAGATCGAACTCCGCCTCTTCCCAGGCCTGCACGGCTTCCGCGCCGTTGGCGACGACTCGCACCTGATGGCCGCGCCGGGTCAGCAGTTTCCGGGCAAACAACTGGTTGACCGGATTGTCCTCGGCCAGCAGGATCCGCATGGGCGCTTCGACTTCGGCGGACTCCTCCTGCGGCACGACTGGTTCGGGCTCATGGTCGCGGCCAAGCGTGCAGGTAAATTGAAAAACGCTGCCGGCATTGGGAGCGCTTTCCACAGAAAGCCGGCCACCCATCAGTTGGACAAGCTGGGAGCAAATCGTCAGGCCCAGCCCCGTTCCTCCGAACCTCCGGGTCACGCCGCCGTCCGCTTGAGCAAATGCTTCGAAGATGATTTCCTGCTGCTCCGGGGGAATGCCGATCCCGGTGTCGGACACGCGAAACACCAGGCAGGCGCGGCCACCGGGCTGCTCTACCAGAGTCTGCGTGACCTCCAGCTTCACCGAGCCGGCCTGGGTGAACTTGATGGCGTTGCCGATGAGATTGACCAGCACCTGCAGGAGACGCATGGGATCGCCCAGCAATGAGTCGGGAACATCGGCGGCGACTTCACAATGCAGCACCAGGCCTTTGGCCTCCGCCTGGAGAGTGAGCATATTTCGCGTTTGATCAATCAAGTGGCGCACAGAGAAAGAAATGCTCTCCAGGCTCAGCTTGCCGGCCTCGATCTTGGAAAAATCAAGAATGTCGTTGATTACGTGCAGCAGGCCTTTCGCCGCACCGCAAAGTGTCTTGACGTGTTCCTGGGCCTCCTGCGGCGTTTCCGCGCCGAGAGCGAGGTGTGCCATACCCAGGATTCCGTGCATCGGCGTGCGGATCTCATGGCTCATGTTGGCGAGGAATTGGCTCTTGGCCAGGCTGGCTGCCTCGGCCGCGATTCTGGCTGCCTCTAATTCATAGGCCCGCGCGGTCTCCAGCGCTCGCTCACTCAATTGCCTCCAATACATCTTGTGCAGGCGGTATCCTTGCAGCAACAAGAAGACCACGAAGATACCAGTCATCGCGCCAAATGCGTAGCCCTGTTTGCCGCGAAGAACAAAACCCTCCACCAGCGCCGGACCCATGAGCAGAAGGATATTGATCCGCAATAGTTTGAAGTTCGGCGTATACGAGATGGTTGATCCGGAAGCGACACCTACGCTCCAGAGCAGCGTGAGCGTGAAGGTCCAGTTCTCAAAACCATAGGACCGAAGCGTGCTGCAAAACAATAATCCGGACGCCCCCGTCCCGAGGACGGTAGACAGAGCGGCCAAGCCAACGAGGAGCTCCGGGCCGGCGGCATAGATCCATTCACGCAGCAGCGCCAGCATCAGCCGCATGCCAGTCGCGACCATCATAGTCGCGGCCAGACTCCAGAAGAGTCTTGGATGATCCCGCGGATAGCGAGTGGTCATCCACAAAAGGAGCAGGATGACGGGCAGGGCATAGGCGGCATGGACCAGGCGCATAGCCTGGTCGAGGTATGCCTCTCGAACCAGCTCTGGCGGCAGATCCTGGGGCTGCGTCATCAGCCATTTTCTGAAAAGTAGCTGCACCGCTGACATGGAACTCCTTGCTGCTTTTATCGGCAGAAGAGGTGTGCCGCTTTACTGCGATTCACTTCAGGAGGAGATGAGGAAGGGATGGTCTAGCCCACAAACTTATATCCCAACCCCGGCACAGTCACGATCATGACCGGCTGTTTGGAGTCGGCTTCCAGTTTCTGGCGCAGGCTGCCGACATGGACGTCGACCGTCCGCGTGAACGTATCTTCGTTGTAGCCCCAAACTTCTTTCAGCAGCACTTCGCGCGAAAGCGTGGCGTTGGGATGTTGAACGAAATAGCTCAGCAGGCGGAATTCGCGGGCCGAGAGCGGAACGGTTTGTCCGTTGCGCGAGACCGTGGTGCCGCGCAGGTCGACGCGTAGCGGACCGAATTCGAAGACTACCGGCTCTTTGCCTTTGGGCGGCGTGATGGCCCCGCGGCGCAGCAGCGCTTCAATGCGGGCCAGCAGCTCAAGCAGCTCGAAGGGCTTGGTGAGATAATCGTCCGCACCTATCTTCAGGCCGAGCACTTTGTCCACGAGTTGTCCGCGGGCCGTCAGCATGATGATAGGCACAACCACGCCGGCTTTGCGGATGTCGCGGCATACGTCGTACCCGCTCTTGAGCGGAAGCATTACATCGAGAATGAGGAGATCGTGTCCGCCCTGAAGGCCTTTCTTCAGGCCCTCCACGCCATCGCCGGCGCACTCCACGGCGTAGCCTTCGCTCTTGAGACGGTCGACCAGCGTCATGCGCAGGTCTTCTTCGTCTTCGATGAGGAGGATACGTTCGCTCATGGTCAGCTTGTGGCCGTGCTGGTCTCGCCTTTGATGGCGCTCTTCGCTGTGACGGTTTCAGGACCGTCAGCCACTGGCAGATGGATGGTGAATCTTGCGCCCTTGCCGACCTCGCTCTCAACCGTGAGGCGTCCGCGCATGGACTCAATGAGAGTCTTGGCCAGCGGCAGGCCGAGTCCGGTGCCGTGAATGTTGGAACCCGCGACCGCTGGACTGCGATAGAAAGGATCGAATATCTGCTTCAGCTCTCCGGGACCGATCCCAATGCCGTGGTCTTCGACAGTTATGCTGACTTCGCGGACCGTGTCCTTCTCTTTTTGGGCGGTGGCGCGAATGCCGATCCAGCGGCTCTCTCCGCCATACTTGACGGCATTGTTGATCAGGTTCTGCAGGCATTGCGTGAGCGCGGAAAAATCAGCGGCCACGGGAGGGAGTCCCGCTTCGATGTGCCGCTCCAGCGTGACGGCGCCGCCGGTAATCATGTTGGCGGTGTTTTCCAGCGCGGCGTCAATCACTTCTGCAACATTCAGCGGTCGCAACTGATAACGCTGCGGTTTTTGCTGCGTGGCCGCGAAGACCAGCACTTGTTCCACCAGCTTCGTCAACTGGCGCGACTGCTTCAGGATGGAGGCGCCATAACGGGCGACCTGCTCTTTTTCCGCGACGACTCCGTGCGCGATATTCTCCGCGGCGGAAGAAATTACCGCCAGCGGAGTACGCAATTCATGCGACACTCCGGCCACAAATTCCATTTGCAACAGCGCCAGCCGGCGCGCGCGCTGGCTGGTGATGACCACCAGCGCCATGGTGATGGCCAGCACCACCAGCACACCAAAGCTCACGATCAGGTTGCGCCAGCGCAGCCCGCTCACCGCAGCATCGAGCGATCCTTTTTTGTGTTGCACTACGATCTGCCAGCCTGGATCGTCAGAGGCGAAGAACAACGGCTCAAATCTTACCGACCGCTCTCCCGCCTGGGTCTGCAACGTGCGTTCGTTGCCGGGAGAGCGTGAAACGGCAAACATCCCGGGCATCGGCGGCATTTGCCCATGCCGCGTGGGCGGGCCGAACAGGTTGAGTGCGCCGTCCATGGGAGCGGCAGCATTCGCGCCAAAGCCGGCTTCCGATGAATACAGGACTTCCTGCTTGTCTCCGCTGGTCCGCAGTACGGCCACGCGATAGTCGAGCCCTGGCGATCCGGTCAGGTATTTCTGCGCCAGCTCGGGCAAAACTTCCTTCTCCACTACGCTGAGTTCGATCGGAATGATGATCCAGGTAAGGTCCTGCGGCGGCATTGCGCCCTGCCGCGGACGCATCGGCCGCAAGATCGCAGGTATGGATTCGTCCACCAGCCAGATTGGAGACGGATCGCGCCCATGGCTGTGCGAGCGCTCAGTTCGATTGTGCTGCGGCGGACGCTGAGGAGGATTCGCCAGATGCTCGGGCTGGAGACTGGTCTGGTTCAGCCTCTGGCGCAGGCGATCAAAGTTCGCCGGCCATGGCACTGCCTGCATCTGTTCGCGCGAGGGATCCAGGCTGAGGAGATGGTCGCTGTCAGAGCTCGTCCAGAAATACATGTGCGAAACCAGCGCAGGATGCGCCGCGCCCTGCTGCCACTGGCGAAATTGCTGGCTCAGCCGCACCGCGTTGGGCTTGCCGGAATCATCCATTCCTCCGCGCAGCTCCACCGGGATGGCGGCGAGTTCGCGGGCAAGGTCCTGGCGGAATCCCATCATGGCAACATGAAGGTTCAATTCCATCTGCGAACGCGTAGCCGCGCTCACCTGTCCGCTCCAGCGGTATTGCAACACGGCCAGCAAAACCAGCACGGCGGCCAGCACAGGCACGGCGCCCCACAGGAGAATTCGTTGCTTGATGGCTGCGTTCATTGTTGGCTCAAGCTGGAAGCGCAGCTCTTTCTGCGCGCGCTACGGAGCGATGGCGCTCCCCTCATGTCTGAATATTATAAGACGGCGTTGATCGCCAGGCCGCGCCATTCATCGCTTCTCCATAATGAGAGCGGACGACGAATAGCTTCCTGCCGGCGGTCTTCGCGGGTTTCGCGGAAGCTCGCCGCGCAGCAAAGCCTTCAGCTCTGCCATGAATTTGGGTTTGTAGATGACCGCCGAAGCGCCGCAATCCAGGCACGCTCTGCGAAACTGCGGAGACGTATCCATCGACATGAGAATGGTCTGGGTACGAGGCGACGACTGCGAGAGCAGCAGCGCAGTCCGCAATCCGCTCATGCCGGGCATGTCGGCATCCATGAGCACGGCTTCGGGACGCAACTCAGTAGTCTTGGCAATGGCCTCGCGTCCGTTCTTGGCTCGGCCCACTACCTGCACGATCTTGTGATGCTCCAGCAGTGAACAAATAGCGTGGAGAATAGTGGACGAGTCGTCCACGACAAGCGTTCGCATCGTCCCACGTGCCGCCAGTCTGTCGCGTGCATTCATTTTTAGAACCAAGAGGTACTGCGCGAATCCTTCAAGTGGTTCAAGCTTAATCAAACTGAGGACCCGGTGAGGTAAACAGTCAGCAAGGGGTATGTAAAGTTCTTGTAAAGAGAGGACAGGCGGACTTCGCCCGCCCTCTCAGCCCAGGGAACTAGTCGTCGCCTTCACCGCCGGGACTATGTGGCCCCTCGAAGCCACCGGGGTGCCGCATGTGCCGGTGACCGTCCATCTGCTTCACTTTGCTTTGCTGGTCGGGAGTGAGTATCTGATAGAACGCAGCCTGCGCTTTGGCGTGGGCCGAGATCATCTGCCCGGTCAGTCCGCCGATCGTGGTGGAAGCCTGGTCAATAGCGGACGAGTCGTTCTTCTCGACCGCGGCCTTCAGGCCCTCGTGCGCGGCACGCATCTGATCGTGAAACGACTTTTGTGAGGCCATGGCGTCGGTAAAGATTTTGGTGGCCTGCTGCTGTTGCGCGGCAGTAAGCCCAAGTTCTTTGGTGAGATGGTCCACCCGGTGCTGGATCCGCTCGGCCGGATCGTGTTGTTTTTCCATCTGCGCCGACAGGACGAGCCCTGTAATAGCAAGGAATGCAGCGATGGTGATAAGAATTTTCTTCATATGGTTATCGTTTTCTCCGTTGATTCGCGTCTTCAGTGGTTTCCTGAATGACGCGTTCGTAACATGACACACTTATAGGAACACGGTTTCCGCGAGGCCAGCGTAAAAACCCTGACAGCAAACTGTAAAGCGGTTGTAAACAAAAGCGTCACACAAGTCGCTGTCGCGAAGGAGCAACCAGCACGGAGCCCCTGTCCGCTCATTTGAATTGCCCCTACGCGGGTGTTACCATCGCTTCTTCTGGAGGTCTGGTATGTCTGATAGAGATAACGGCAACAATTTCATGTGGTTTTTGGCCGGCCTTGGGTTTGGCGCGCTTCTAGGCGTGCTCTATGCTCCGCGCTCCGGCAAAGAAACGCGCGAAGCCCTGAAGAATACGGCGGAGGAAGGCCGTGAATTCCTGAAGACTCGCGGACGCGAAGCGCGCGAGACAGTCAGCCAATGGGTGGACCGCAGCAAAGAGGCCGTGAGCCAGCAAAAAGAGAAGATCAGCTCCGCAATCGATGCTGGACGGCAGGCCTATCGCGAAGTCACCACCGAAGGTAAGAAAGGCAACTCCTAAAGAGGAACCGCCCCCCAGTGGAAAATGTCATCTACATTTTTGTGATCGTCGCAGCGGTCGCCATCGTCGTTCAGATGGCGATCCTGTTTGCGATATACAAATCCATGAAGGAATCTTCCTCGCGCATGGAGGCGTTTGCCACGCGCATGGAAGATAAAGTTACCCCGGTGTTGTCGACGGCCCAGGCGATCCTGATCGATGCCCAGCCCAAAGTCAGCGAGATCACGGCAAATCTGGCGGAAGCCACGGCCACGGTGCGCGTGCAAGTAGCTAACATCGGTGAAGCTACCGGAGAAATCGTTGAGCGGGCGCGTGTGCAAGCGGCCCGCGTTGATGAATTGATCAGCGGCACGATGGAACGGATTGAAGAAACCGCGGAACTGGTGCAGAACACCGTGATCACGCCGGTGCGCCGCATCCAGGGAATCATCCATGCTTTGCAGGCCGGGATTGGTTTCCTGCGCCGCGCTCGCTCAGGCAATCGCAAGAACCTGGGCGGCAACCCCGGTGGCGACGACGACGAGGAAATGTTTATCTAGCTCCTACCCCGCCGGAGCAACAAAGAGTTGGCTGTACTGGCCCCATGATGCTCTCATCGCAACCTGTTCGAATCGCCGCTTGCATCGTCTTGGTTATTGCGTCTTCCTTCTGCCAAGGTCCAACTTCAAAAAAGTTTCATATCGACGGCACCGCCGCCTGGACTAACACCGGCATCGATCTCGAAGCGCAGGATCAACTCACCATCCAGGCTGCCGGCAGCGTTACCTACAACAACAAAGAATCCACGCCTGACGGACTGGCGCGCGGATGGCGCGATCTGCTGCGCGCACTGCCGCTCGAGTCTGGCGGGACCGCCGCGCTGATCGGGCGGATTGGTCCGGCGGACGCCCCGCTGTTTTTGATCGGCACACATATGCAGCGCCCAGTCGGCCAAGCCGGGCGTCTCTACCTTGGGATCAACCGGCTGCAAGCCGACGTGATCGGCGGCGCCGGCTTCGATGTCACCGTGCAAGTCAGCCGTCAGACCGGCACGATCGCACAGTCGGCCGTCAAGAAACTGGTTGATCTTCCGGCAAGCTCGTTCAGTTTTCCCGATCTTCCCACACGCGTGAATGACGGCAAGGGCCACGACGGCGATACCGTCAATCTGATTGTGGTTGGCGCTAAAGAGCAGGTCATGGCAACTTTCGGCGCGGCGCAGTGGGAGCAGTCGGACAAATCCATCAAAGACGCGGTGATCCACGGCACTCTGTCTTCGCTCTCAAAAGACGCGTATCTCGCCATGCCCATGAGCAAGCTGGTGCTGTTTGGCCGGACACAGGACCTGGCGTTTGAGCATGCGGAAGCGGTTGCCATCGCAGCGTCACGGCATCACCTGCGGCTGTGGCTGGCGCCTTTTTCGACGAATGGCGAACCGGTCTGGGTGGGCGCCGCCACGCATGATATTGGATTCGATCGCGACCAGCGCAACAACGGCGTCACGCACAAGATTGATCCCGACATTGATCTGGAGCGCGCTTACGTGCGCGAAACTCTGGTGAACACCGGCCAGGTCGAAGGCGCGGGCTTTTACACTCCGGGCAAACCGGTCACGCTGGCGACGACCGCCACCGGCGAGCAGTTCCACTCCGACGGACGCGTGCTGGTGCTGAAACTTCGCGGACAGGCCACACGCTTCACCGACTTCGCGAAAAATTTCTGCTCCGTGATGACGAGCGAAAATCCCGACGGCGGCACGTGGTCCGCATGCGGGAACTATCTCGGTGGTCCAGTTGACCCTGGCCAGCCCGCAAGCGAAGCGCCTTTGCATACGGACATGCACGTCCTTGTCCTTCCCGGCTTTTTCAGCGACTGCCTCTCGACGTCACGGCCATTTCAGGAAGCTGTTGAGCATTTGAAGTCGGCGCATCAGATCAAGGCTGAGTATCTGCCCTTGGCCAACGCTTCCAGCGCCGACAACGCCAAGGTGATTGCGGACTACGTTCACAGCCACTTTGACGGATCGCACAAGTACATTCTGATCGGATACAGCAAAGGCGCGAGCGATGGTTACGAAGCGCTGGCACGCTTCCCGGATTTGCAATCCCAGGTGGCTGCCTTTGTGAGCGTGGCGGGGGCAGTCGGCGGATCGCGGCTGGTCGACACTATGCCGGGAGGCTACGCGCGCTGGATCAAGGCTTTGCACTTTGGTCCGCAATGCGAAGGCGACCTTACTGCCGCGATTGACAGCTTGAGCTATCGCAATCGCCAGAGATTCATCGCGGCCAACGGTACTCTTGGAGTTCCTACGTACTCGCTGGTCGCGCAGAGTGACATGCAAAATGTCTCGCGGATGCTTGCCGAAACCTGGCAGCTGCTTTCAGTGAACGGTCTTCCGCAGGACGCGCAGCTTCTCGCTACCGACGCAACCATACCCGGCTCGCAATATCTGGGCGCCGCCAATGCCGACCATCTCGCGGTGGCAATCAATTTCGCGACATCGAGCGTTCCCGATTCCATGCGCGACCACAACAAGTATCCGCGCGTGGCATTGATGGAAGCGATTGTGAGAGTGGTGGTAGATGATCTGGCGAAACCAACTGAAGCTGTCGTTCGCGGTGTTCTCGATTACAGCAGCGGCAGGCTCATGGCGATGGCGAATCTTGGCGCGGACGCGCATCGGCCCGCGCAACTCATCAATCGCGATCCAGTTGATCTGGCGCGCGACGAGCTGACGTGCCAGCAGCTCTTCGCCGCCGCCGACCGTGACTTGTCCCTTTTCGCCGTTGATGTTAATCACGTAGAGTGGCGAGCCCGTGGCAACGCCGAGTCCTTTGCGCTGGCCGACGGTGAAGTTGTGAATGCCTTCGTGGCGTCCCAGAACTTTGCCAGCAGTGGTTACCAGTTCGCCAGAAGTGTCTGGAAGCGCTTCGCCCTGATCGGCGAGATAGGCGTCAATGAATCGCTTGTAGTCGCCGCCGGGGACGAAACAAATCTCTTGCGAATCCGGCTTCTCAGCGAGAGCGAGGCCGTGCTGGCGCGCGAGTTCGCGCACCTGCGGCTTGTTCATCTCGCCCAGAGGAAAGCGGGTACGGCTGAGCTGCTCCTGTGTCAGTCCAAACAGAAAATAGGTCTGGTCCTTGGCGGAATCGGCGGCGCGGCGTAGCCGCCAGCGATTACGCTCGGGATCGAACTCGCAGCGCGCGTAGTGTCCGGTGGCAAGCAGGTCGGCGCCGATCTGGCGCGCGGTGATGAGTAACTGGTCAAACTTCAGATGATTGTTGCAAAGACTGCAAGGAATCGGCGTTCGTCCGGAGAGATACTCCTGCACGAACGGCCGCACTACGTCCCGCTCAAACCTGTCTTCATGATTCACGACGTAGTAAGGAATGCCCAGGTCTTCGGCGACGCGGCGAGCGTCGTAGACGTCCTCAATCGAGCAGCAGCGGCCCTGCACCTGCTCGGGCATGCCTTCGCGTCCGGCAAGGCGGCGCTGGTTCCAGAGCTGCATGGTCAGACCGACAACAGTGTGCCCCTCAGCGCGCAGCATGGCGGCGACGGTCGACGAATCGACACCGCCCGACATGGCTACGGCAATGGTCTGTGCGGACATAGCTCTGCTGTAAATCCTCTTGTCCATTATAGGAGATGCACGCAGAAACAGTATGTTCGGCCTGCTGAAACCGGAGAAAAGACGATCCGTGAGGCATCAGCGCTTCAAGCGCCGCAAGAGTTCCAATATTCCAGTCAGCAGCATGGCGGGAGTTGGCGGGCAGCCAGGGATATATGCATCCACTGGGATTACTTTGTCCACGGGACCCACCACGGCAGGGCTATCTGCGAAGATTCCGCCACTGCACCCGCATGCGCCTACAGCCACCACCAATTTTGGCGCCGGCACCGCCTCGTACGTTTGCTGGACAGCGACGGCCATATTGCGGGTGACAGGTCCCGTGACCAGTAGTAAATCCGCATGTTTGGGCGAAGGCACAAAATGCATTCCAAATCTTTCCAGATCGTAGTAAGGATTGTTCAGGGCGGTAATCTCCGCTTCACATCCATTGCAGGATCCGGCATCAAGCTGGCGGATATTCAGCGCACGTCCGAACAGGCGTGCAATCTCGCTGCTGACCGCTTCCGGTTGGGGAGTGGGTTCCATGAAGACTTCCTTCCCCCGCTCAAAATCAAAATACTGGACCAATCCCTGCCTGGGCAGGCCGCAGCGAGCAAGGCGTTGCGCGATGGAGAAGGCATTGAGTTCGGCGCAGCGTCCGCATCCAATGCACTTGCCATAATCGAGTGAGAGCAATTCTGCGTCCTGTATCCTCACGGACGACAGTGCCAATGTCGGACAAAGGCGGCACGCTGCTTCCGCCATCTCCCGCGTGAGCAACGAGGGCTCAATGTGCGGCATGCGCGCGCCATCGGAGCTGCCGAATAGAGCTTTCACCGGAATGATCCGGCTGGGAGCTTTAAGACTGGTTTCAATAACATCAAAGATCATCGGTCGCACCCGGAATACGAAAGGTTAAAGCTCTTGTTGATCAAAGGAAAATCAGCGATCACATTGCCTATCACCGCATGAGGCAGCGCCGGCCAGTTCTGAAATGACGGCGATTTGATGTAACAGCGCGAGAGTGTTCCTGCATCTCCCTTTACCCAGTACAGCAGCTCGCCCCGCGGCGACTCGACAGCAGAAAACCCCTCAAACGAGATCTCCGATGGCAGCTCGGTGAGGACAGGGCCGGGCTCCAACCGCTTCAGGGCCTCGAAGACCAGCGCCGCGGAAACTGAGACTTCATCAATTCGTACTCGTGCCCGTGACAAAACGTCTCCGTAACGCAGAAACGGGACTTGAACAGTGAGTTCACTGTACGCTCCGTAAGGGTGGTCGCGGCGAATGTCGGCATCGATTCCGCTCGATCGAGATACTGGTCCCACAACGGCAAGATCGGCCGCCACGGAACGTTGCAGGACACCTGCGCCTTCAAACCGACCCTGGACCGACGGCCGTTCCAACGTAATGGTTGCGATTTTCGCGAAGTCGATCGCGGCGCGCTCCACCGCATCGCGCAGGATCGCCGCTGCGCCGGCGCTCAAGTCGCGCGCGGTCCCGCCCGGGACCGCGATGCCGCGCCAATAGCGCGTGCCCAACGCTTTGGTGCTGGCCTGTAGCAAGTCTTCTTTGATACGGCTGCAATATGCGGCAGAAGTGCCGAAAGCGACGTCGCCGGCCATGGCCCCGACATCGGCAACGTGGGCAGCGATTCTTTCAATTTCCAGACCAATCAAACGAATAAGCTGTGCGCGGCGCGGCGCCACTATGCCGTGGGCCGCTTCGACTGCCTGGCAGTAAGCAACCGCATGGGCAAAGCAGTTGTCACCCGAAACAGATTCGGCGATCATCTGGCCCAATGCGACTGGTGTTTCCTGAAAAAGTCTCTCCGTTCCTTTGTGAGTGTAGAAATGGCGCAGCTCAAGAAACAGGACATTGTCACCCATCACGCTAAATCGGAAATGGCCAGGTTCAATAATGCCGGCATGTACCGGCCCGACCCCCACTTCGCAAACGCCGTCTCCTTCAACCTGCAGGAACGGGTAAGGCTGGTCAGCAAAAGGCACTGACTGGCACGAATCAATCATCGGGTGCACGTGAGCAGGCCAGTTCCCGTGCAGGAGCAGAGGACGTGGGTCCGGATGGCCCGACAATTCGATCCCATACTGGTCTTTGAGCTCGCGCTCGTACCAGGCGGCCGCCGGAGTCACCGACGTGATCGAAGCCAGCAGGCCATTGGCTGGTTCACAAAGTTCGCGATACCCTGCCCCCGGCACGTCGAGAATGTAGTGCACCATTGGCCGACTGCTTCCATTGTTCAGCGATCCAAACAGGCAAACCAGCCGGGCGCGTCTCTCCGCTGGCGACTGAAGCAGCCGCGCAACTTCCACCACCGCGGGTTGTGCGGTGTTTTCCTGTGCGGCATCCATTAGTGCAGCACCGCCATGGCACGATGGATCATTTCAGTGAATACATTCGGCATATGCAGGCCCAGGGCAATCATCAGAACGGTACAAAGCGTCATAGCTGCGATCTCGGGCCCGGTGATGCCCGGTTTCTTTTCTTCTGACGCCTCGCCGCCCAGCATTCTCTGTAGCTGAAAGACGAGTGCCCCAAATCCAATCACCAGGGCCAGCAAAACGGCAATGACAATCGCGTGCCGCTCTTGCGAAAACGCCGCGCTTAAGATCGCGAACTCGCTGACAAACAACGAAAACGGCGGCAGCCCGACAATCGCCAGGATTCCCATTACCAGAAATACGCTGGTCCATCGGAGACGGCGGCCCATCCCGGTAATACGGTCGAGCTCCAGTGTGCCAAAGTTCTCGCGCACGTTGCCGGCGGTAAAGAACAGCAGCGATTTTGTCGCCGAGTGGTTGAAACTGTGCAACAGCGCGCCGTAAAGACCCAGAGGAACCCCGATGCCGATTCCCACCGCTACCATGCCCATGTGTTCAACGCTGCTGTACGCCAGCAGGCGCTTGAAGTCGCGCTGCACGATCATGAGTAGTGAGGCGCCCACAAGAGAGAGCGCTCCGAAAATCAATAGCATAGTATGGCTGAAGGAGGGCCCGAGCGCGCGCACGCTGATCGCGTCATAACGGAGCAACGCATACATGGCACAATTCAACAACGCAGCGGACAGCATGGCGCTGATAGGCGTGGGAGCTTCGGCATGCGCGTCCGGAAGCCAGCTATGCATCGGCACAAAGCCTACCTTGGTGCCGTAGCCAACCGCCACAAACAGGAACCCCAGCTTGACCAGGCTGGCAACATGACTCAGGTCCGCTGTCATCAGTGTTGTCCAATCGAGAGCATCCGGAGCGGGAATCCCCGAGCGCACGGCGGCAAGATAGAGAGCGATGGTGCCAAACAATGCAAAGGCAATTCCAACGGTACACACCATCAGATACTTCCAGCCTGCTTCCACCGCGCGATCGGTGTTGTGGAAGCCCACAAGCAGAGCGGACGCCAGGGTGGTGGCTTCCATCATGATCCACAGCAGGCCAAGATTTTGTGCCAGATATGCGGCCAGCATAGTGAACAGAAAAAGAAACATCAGAAGGTAGAACCATCGCGGCGACGCGAACCGTCCCGGCGAGACGTGGCGCCAGTAGCTCACGGAATAAAGTAACGTGACAAAAAAAACAAACCCCAGGCTCGCGAGAAAAAGAGACGTCAGCCCATCGGCGCGGAAATACCGTCCCCAGGCCACTGCTCCGTGTCTATGGACCTGCACCGCAATATTAACGATCAGCGCCAATTCCAGACCGCCACCGATCAGGCTGGCGGCGGCCACTCGCCGGCCATCGTGGAGCAGGAACGCCAGCAGCGCGACCAACAGCGGCAAAATCAGCGGCAATAAAAGAACCATCCGGTTTACCCTCGCAGGTTGCGCAGCTTGGAAACATCCAGATCGTCGAATGTCTCCCGAATGCGGAACATGAAAATTCCCATCAGGAAAACGCCCATCACAATGTCAAAGGCAATGCCAATCTCGATCACCAACGGCATGCCGAACGTCGTTGTCAGCGCGGCCATAAAAATTCCGTTTTCCAGAATCAGCAGGCCCAGAATCTGCATGAGCGCTTTATTGCGGCTGGTCATGAGAAAGCAGCCGCTCAGAACAATGGCCACGGCGGCGGCAAGCGGATCTCGCGCCACGTTCAGGTCCTTCGCGTAGGACTGGACGGCCGAAAAGGATATGAGAATCAGCACAGCAGTAATAAACACCGATCCTGCCGGCGCAATGGAGGCGTTAACGCTGCGCGTGGTATGCAGGCGCCTGACCAGATGAAAGAGAGCGTATGGAATCGCCACCACTTTGATCAGTAACACCAGCGAACCCACGAGGAAGGCCTCGATGGACCGATGCAGGTATGCCGTGGCGAAGACCTGCGCCGTAATCACCGCGGACTGAATCGCAAAGAGCGAAATGCAGGTGGAGAGCCGCTTGCTTGCGGCCAGCAGAAGCAGAGTCAGGAATATCAGCACCGCGGAAGAGCTGATAGCCTGACTGGCGGCGAAATTGATGATATTCATAACTACCTCTTTGCGAGTATGGAAAAAACAATCGCCAAAATAGAAAGCGCGGAAGCTATTCCAAAAAACTCAGGCACCGCATACATGCGAAGTTTGGCCACGCAACTTTCGAGCACGGCCAGGGCAACAATCACAATCCCGATTTTCACTACATAGAAAAGCCACGCCAGAGCGATTGCGCCGGCCGTCATGCTGCCCGCAATGCCCCATGGCGCAAACAGTCCAACCAGCAGCGCGATCATCAGATTCAGCTTGATCCCCTGGGTCCACTCCACGAAAGCCAGACTGGGCCCGGAGTACTCGATCACCATGGCTTCGTGCAGCATCGTGAGTTCCAGGTGCGTGGTTGGATTGTCGACGGGGATACGTCCTGTTTCGGCAATGGCCACGCAGATCAGCGCAGCCAGAGCCAGAACATGGACGACGGAGATGTTGAAGAAATTCTGCGCGGCCGTCCACGTCACGATCCCGGACAGACTGTTGGCCTTCGCCGCCAGTGCAAGTGCGGTGAGCGAGAGAACCAGGGGCGCCTCCGCCAGGACTGAGACCATCGTTTCCCTGCTCGCGCCCATTCCGCCGAAACTGCTTCCGCCGTCAAATGCTCCCAGCACCATCACGAACCGTGCCAACGCAAGCAAGTAAACCAGCACGAAAAAATCACCCGTGAACGACAATGCTCCAACTGCGTAAATGACAGGCACAAAGCCCGCGGCAGCCAGAGTGAACGCCAGCGCAAGCCGGGGAACAGCGCTAAAAAGCCAGCACGCGGAATGCGGCACAAGGTCCTCTTTGCGAAACAGCCTGGCCAGCTCCGCGTAGGGCCTCCAGATGCTGGCGCCACGACGCCGCTGAATCATGGCTTTGAGACGGGCAATGATCCCCCGCACCAGGGGCGCACTGAGAAGCAAAAAGGCGAATTGGAGCCACTTCACTGCCACTAGCGGAACCTCATGAACACCAGCATGGAAAGCAAAGCCAGAAAAATATAAAGCAGATACCACTGAATGTTGCCGGTCTGCAGTCGCCGCAGCTGCTGGGCCGTTGTCAGGATGGCGTTCAGCACGGGACGATAGAGCAACTTTTCGTACGAGAAGGTCCGGGTGGACCGGTACGAAATCGCAACCGGGAAGTACGGCTTCTCTGCCGGATAGACTTCCAGTCTTCGGTCGGCGCGGTAAACACCGGAAAACACGGTGCGTACCGGTTTTGAAAATGAGGTCGACGTGTACTCCATCCTGCCATTCAAAGCCGGGAGCCCGCACGCCCAGGTTGGCGTGCGACGCCAAGCAACGCGAACCAGCATCGCTGCCGCTGCTGTGACAAGAACCAACACGGCCACTGTTTGAATTCCTGTTCCAGTTCGGGCAACGCTGTCAAAATTTCCACCCGGAATCAGAGACGACGTGAGCGCCCACAAGGGACGAATCAACACCATCGGCGCCATTCCGATGAACAGACATGCGGCTGACAGCAACCCTAACGACAACAGCATGGGCACAGGCACGCTGTCTCCAGGATTGACCCCCTGAAGCCGCGGCCTTCCCAGGAATGCAGTCCCATACGTATTAACAAAGCAGGCGGCAGCCAGTGCTCCGATCAACGCCAGCGCGCCGGCTGCCAACGGCAGGACCAGTTGCGGCACAGGAGCAGACAACCGTCCGCCGGCAAGAAAACTTTGGAAGGCCAGCCACTCTCCAATGAATCCGTTGAACAGCGGCAGGCCGGCAATGGACACGCAGCCCACCAGAAAGAACCCGCTGGTCAGCGGCATGGCCTTCGCCAGTCCGCCAAGCTCGTTCAGTTTCAGACTGTGCGTCTTGTAGTAAATAGCGCCGGCGCCAAGGAACAGAAGACTCTTGAAGATCGCATGATTCAATGCGTGGACGAGCGCCGCAAGCAGGGCAAGGGCGGCAAATTCGGGCGCACCGTTCTTCTGGCAAATCATGGCAGCGCCGATGGCCAGGTAGATGATCCCTATGTTCTCAACGCTGGAGTAGGCCAGCAGGCGCTTGAGCTCGGTTTCAAGGATTGCATACAGAATACCGAGCAAGGCGGAAACCACTCCGGCGGCCAGCACTACATATCCTCCCCAATCAGGCCCGCCAGACAAAAAGTCAAACGTGAACCGCAGGAAAGCATAAACCGCCGTCTTCAGCATGATGCCGGACATCAGCGCAGAAACGGGTGTGGGTGCAATGGGATGCGCTCGAGGCAGCCACACATGCAGCGGGACAATGCCCGCTTTGGTCGCGAAACCCAAGAAGGCAAGAATAAAAATTCCTGCCTTCTCGGCGGCCGGCATGGTTGGGGCAGCCGCGCGGATGGACGCGAAATCCAGAATAGAGGTGTGGGGCGCAAACAAAAGAAATGCCGAAATCACCAGTGCGGCGCCGGCATGCATGGTCAGGAGATAGAGGAAAATGTTCGCTCGCCGCTCTTCGGAATCTCCTTCCAGAAAGATGAGAGCGGCGGAGAGAACCGTCATGAGTTCCCATCCGGCAAAGAACGCAAAAACCGAAGCGCCCGTGACAACCATCACCATAGAAAGAAGAAACAACGGCAGAAGCGTCCAATACCATGCCATTCGCGCAGCGGAGTAATAGTGCGCAACGTACGACCAGGAATAGACAACGGCGGGAATAGACACTGCGCAAACAATGAACAGAAAAAAACCACTGAGCCGGTCCACCGAAAATACCAGTGGAAATGGAGAGAAGCGCGAAAGATCGAGGCTGACGGGAACTCCGTGTGCCCAGGAGACAAACGCAACTCCGACGCCGGCTGCCAGTCCGGCCGCTGTTGCAACCGCAGCCGCAGAAGTACTCCAACGTCCCCTCGGTCCCGCCAGACCAGCAACGCACGCGAGCAACGGCGCGAGAAGCAGCAAACCAAATGCGCTGGCGAAAGCAACGAACATCGGCTACACGGTCCCCATGCTGTTACGAATAGACGCCGGCATCATCTGGGCCCTCCTGCTGACACCTCTAGTTGCGACAGCATGTCCTGGACGTTAATCAGTTGATTGTTGAAGATTTCTTTCGCCACGTCGAGCAACCGGAAGATGGCGCGATCGCGAATGGAGTAGTAAACGTTCTGACCTTCTTTCCTCCCCACCACAATGTTGCGGCCACGCAGTTGTGCCAGTTGCTGCGAGAGTGTGCTCTGCTCGACGTGCAGACGTTCGCATAGGCCGTTGACACCGACTTCGCCGTCCCTGAGTTCGTCAATGATTCGAATGCGTAAAGGATGTGCGAGAGCCTTGAAGAATTCGGCCTTAAATCGGGCCAGATCGGAGGCATTTAGACTCGGTTTTTTATTACGGAGCATTTGTCCTCCTCGTGGAACATCATTATATATAAATATTAGAATATAGTAGCAAAAAACAGAATGCGTCATCACAGGGAACATCGGTCAGACTGGGCGGTGACTTGAGGGGGAGCTAGCCTACAGCTCGCTTTTGATAGATCGGCGAAATCTCTCGCAAACGGCCCACGGTCTCAGGGATAACACTGATGGCGAAGTCCACATCGTCCACCGTGGTCTGCTTGCCCAGGCTGACGCGGATGCTGGCGCGTGCTCGCTGGTGCGCGAGTCCCATGGCCAGCAGAACGTGCGAAGGCTCAATCGCGCCGGAGGAGCAGGCTGCTCCGCTAGAGACGGCGAGACCCTTGAGGTCGAGCGCGATGACCAGAGCTTCGCCTTCAATGTGGTCGAAGTAGAGATTCGTCGTGTTAGGAACGCGGGACGCGCCGAGTCCGTTCACACCGACTCCGTCCATGGCGCGCAAGATGGAATCTTGCAGGCGCTCGCGCATGGCGGACATCTCCGCAGGTCCACCGCTCGCGAGCCAATCGCGTGCGATCTGTGCTGCCTTGCCCAAGCCGACAATTCCCGGAAGATTCTCCGTGCCGGCACGGCGCTGGCGCTCGTGGCTGCCGCCGTAGATCAGCGGCTGAATCAGAGTGCCTTTCTTCAGAAAGAGCGCGCCTGTCCCTTGCGGCGCGTGGATCTTGTGTCCGGAAATTGAGAGTGCGTCGCAGCCAATCTTCTGAACATCCACCGGCACTTTGCCAGCGGCCTGAATTGCGTCGGTGTGAAAAAAGACGTCGGCTTCCTGGGCAATCCTGCCAATTTCTTCCACCGGCTCAACCACGCCGGTCTCGTTGTTGGCCATCATGACGCTGATGAGCCTGGTGTTGGGACGCAACGCGCGCCGGACATCGTCAGGATCAACCAGGCAGCGATCATTCACGCCGACAAAGGTGACTTCACATCCCATCTGCTCCAGCCGCTTGCAGGTGTTCATGACCGCGCTGTGCTCAATGGTCGAGGTAATCACGTGCTCGCCGCGGGATACCAGACCGAAGATGCCGAGATTGTCGGCCTCGGTGCCGCCGCTGGTGAAAATAATCTCCGCCGGACGCGCGTTCAGCAGTGCCGCGACGCTGGCCCGGGCTTTCTCGACGGCTGCGCGCGCATGCTGCCCGTGATGGTGGATGGAAGACGCGTTGCCGAATTCCTCAAGATAAAACGGTCGCATCGCCTCAAACACTTCCGGCAGGACGGGAGTGGTGGCGTTGTTATCGAGGTAAACGCGGCGCATGTCTCTATTGTAGAGCAGTCAAGAGACCGGCGGGCAAATAGCAATTAGCAAATAGCCGGACCGTCTATCTTGACGATCTCTCCGAACCCACTTTTCGCGTGAACGCAACCAACATGCGCTTGACGTCCAGAAGTTGCTTCTGAATGAGAGAGTAATCGACTTCCGACAGATAGGTGAGATCTCTGGCCAACAGTAAGTGGTATTCGAGCTCGTTCACCGAGCCGCAAGCAATTTGAAGAAAGCGGTGCAGTTCGCTATTCCCCAAACGTCCGCATCCTTCAGCTGTGTTGGCCGGGATCGATGAACTACAACGTCGAATCTGGCTTGTCAGTCCGAATAACTCATGCTTCGGGAAGTCGCTCGTGAGCTTGTACGCAAGCAACACCACTTGGTGAGCCTTTCCCAAACCTTCAACTCACGAAAATCCTTCACTAACGCGGCTCCCGGTTTGGCTAATTGCTATTTGCTATTTGCTAATTGCGCTGCTCCATCGGCACGTACTTATTCGGATACGTGGGCCCGATGTACTCGGCGCGCGGGCGGATCAGCCGGTTGTCGTCGAGCTGTTCGATCACATGCGCGGCCCAGCCGCTGATGCGGGAGACGGCGAAGATCGGCGTGAACAGATCAACGTCTATCCCCAGAGTGGTGTAGGTGGAAGCGGAGTAGAAGTCAACGTTGGCGTTGAGATGTTTTTCGTTCTTGATGTATTGCTCGATCTTGGCGGACATGTCGTACCACTTGGGATTCGCCGAGCGGCCAAGGTCGCGCGACATCTGGCGCAGGTGCGTGGCCCGCGGGTCTTCCGTGTGGTAAACGCGGTGTCCGAAGCCGGAAATCTTTTTCTTATCGGCCAGCATCTTTTTCACGTGCTCGACCGGGTCCTCGCCCTTCTTGTCGATGTCAAACAACATGCGCATCACGGCTTCGTTGGCGCCGCCGTGCAGTGGGCCTTTCAGCGCGCCAAGGGCGCTGGTGATGGCGGAGTGCATATCAGAGAGCGTCGCGGCGGTAACGCGCGCGGCGAAGGTGGAGGCGTTCAGTTCATGGTCGGCGTGCAGGATCAGCGCCACGTCGAGCGCTTTCTCGGCGGTCGGGCTGGGCTTTTCGCCGTTGAGCATCAGCAGGAAATTGGCGGAATGCGAAAGCGAGGCATCGGGCGCCACAACGCTCTTCCCTTTGCGGATGCGGTCAAATCCCGCCACCATCATGGCAATCTGCGAGGTCAGGCGGATCGACTTGCGAACGTTGGCGTCGTGGTCAATCTTCTCGGCTTCCGAGTCGTAGAAGGAGAGGGCGGAAACGGCGGTGCGCAGGACTTCCATGGCTGTCGCGGTCTTGGGGACCCGCGCCATCAGCTCGAAGATCGCCGGGTCAACCTTGCGCTCGGCTGCCAGCTTTGCCTTCAGGTCGGCCAACTCGGCGCGGGTCGGCAGCTTGCCAAACCACAGGAGGTAACATGTCTCTTCGAAATTGGATTTTTCGGCGAGTTCGTGTATGTCAATACCGCGATAGGCCAATACGCCGGCTTCGCCATCGATGTAGCAAACGCCCGAGCTAGCCGCGACGATGCCTTCCAGACCCTTGGGTGTCACTGTGGTGGTTGCCATTGGATTCCCTTGTATGTATTGTCTCGCAGACGGGCAAGAAATGCCCGCGAGAGTTGACCTTCTTTTATACCGCAAACTGAGGGGACTTTCCAACCGCCGGGAGCCAGAGGCGGTATCCTAATTTTTCTCCAATTGTGGTCAGCAGTCTAGTTTGGCGTCCCGTAGGATTTGATAGTATTGGCGACCGCTGCCAGCCAAACC
>WNFI01413987.1_pt1 | contig 23834 bp, 24 predicted proteins | sample 5400471 | NCBI WGS metagenome assembly WNFI01 (sample SAMN13153348, study PRJNA577476) | soil metagenome | isolation source: 100 cm saprolite on Douglas fir-dominated hillslope | place: USA:California | collected 2013-09-17
TCACTGTGATTTCAGGCATGTAGGAGGCGATGTTCAACGAAGCAGCACAAGGAGCCTGAGCAGCGCGCCGATCGCGATCGACACCCAGAGCACCGAGAAATCAATCTGGCCGATCGGCGGAATGATCCGGCGCACGGGCTTCAAGATCGGCTCGCAGAGTCGCGAGAGCAGGCGCACGCCGGGGGCGTATCCGCCCGGCGAGACAAAACTCGTCAACGCATAGAGGAGAAGGGCGAACAAGTAGATATATAGCACCAATTCAGCCAGGTTGACGATGGTAATGCGCAGGAACAAGCCTGCGTCGCCGACGCTTTCGCCCGCCATGGCCATCGCGGCAGAGCTGCGAAGCGACGCGACGGCGAGCATCGCCACCACCGTTGCCGTGTCGAGCTTGCCGATGGGCGGCAACACCCGGCGCAGGGGCAATATCAGCCAATTGGTCGCGCGCACGATGGCATCGGCCAAGGGATCCCGAAAATCAGCCCGCACCCATTGGAATAGAAGGCGCAGCACGAAGGCCAGCATCAGCAGCCAAAGCAGTGTATCGACGACGAATTTAATAGCTTCCATGGCGGATATTTCTAGGCGCTTCGCGCCACCTTTCAACGGGGTCGAGACGACCCCGACCGAAATCATGTCAATTCTAGGGGGTGCCGTACTCGGCGGCGAGTTCGGCTGAGCGGCGGTCGGCTGCCGCCACCGCATGAGCGACGATAGCACGAAGGCCGGCGGCATCCAGAACCTCGAGCGCCCGCGCTCGTGAGCGGCCGCCTCGAGGGCTTCCATGAACAAGAAAAAATATGCCGGGCCGCTGCCGGAAAGCGCGGTGACGGTATCCATCTGCGATTCGTGTTCCACCCACACCGTGGCGCTGACGGCGGCCATGATCATCTCCGCCAGGGCCCGGTTGGCAGCGCCGACGCTTGCCGGCGCGAACAAACCAGTGGCACCGAAACCATTGAGGGCAGGCCGATTCGGCATGGTGCGTATCACCGGGATCTTTGGTCCAAACCAGCGCGCGAGCGCCGCGTGGGGGATGCCCGCGGCTACAGAAATCAGCAAGGGATGCGTCTCGGCCAGATGCGGCGCCAGATTCAAGGCCACGGTGCGCATTTGCTGAGGTTTGACGGCGAGCACCACCACTTCGGCGCCCTTGACCGCGCTCGCATTGTCGGCGGCGGTTCTGACGCCGTAGTCCCGGACCAGCCGTTGCAGTTGCTCCGGGTTCGGATCGGCAACCACCACCCGCTCATTCGACAGGCCGCGTTTGGTCAATCCCCCGATCAGGGCAGCAGCCATATTGCCGCCGCCGATGAACGCAAGCCTACGTATATTGTTCATGCCCGCCCCTCTTCGTGTACCGCCACCCGCGTGGCCCTGCCTCATCGGCTCCCGAACAACGCCGTACCTATTCGGACCAGCGTCGCCCCTTCGGCGATGGCGGACTCGAAATCCCCACTCATCCCCATCGACAGTGTATCGAGCTTGTGGCCGCTCGCGTTCAGCTCTTCGAGCAGGGTGCGAAGGCGGGCAAATAGTGCACGCGCGGCCATGGCGCTCGGTTGCGGGGGCGGTACGCACATCAATCCGCGCAAGCGGACCCGGGGAAGCTCCGCGGCTGCGGCCGCGAGCGGCCGGAGCTCACCCGGCTCGATGCCGCCCTTGGTCGGTTCAGGCACCAACTCCACCTGGATGCAGAGGTTGAGCGGCGGCGCGTGGAAGGGTCGCTGCTCCGACAGGCGCCGGGCGATGCTCAATCGATCGATGCTGTGCACCCAATCGAAGCGCTCGGCGATCGCGCGGGTCTTATTGGATTGAATGCTGCCGATGAAGTGCCAGCGCAGCGCGAGGTCAGCGAGCCGGTCCATCTTGGCCGACGCCTCTTGAACGTAGTTTTCCCCGAAATCCGTGACGCCGGCGGTGGCGGCCAGCCGTATGGTTTCGGCAGTCTGCGCCTTGGTGACGGCGACCAGGGTGACCGCGGCCGGATCACGTCCCGCGGCCTCGGCCGCCTGACGTATCCGGGACCGGACGTAGTTCACATGAAGCGTCGAATTCTGCGGACCAATTAACATATTGGGTGACGACACCCTCTTATATACTGCTAGTGGCTAATTATCACTCGGACTGGCAGCCGAATTAGGAGCCGTAAATGGCGGTTGATATCGCGCAGCTTCTCGCCTTTGCGGTGAAAAACAACGCGTCGGATCTGCATCTGTCGGCGGGAGTCCCGCCGATGATTCGCGTGGACGGCGACATGAAGCGCGTCAATATGCCTGCGCTGGTGCACAAAGAAGTGCACAGCATGGTGTACGACATCATGAACGACAAGCAGCGCAAGGCCTTCGAGGAGTTCTTCGAAACGGACTTTTCGTTCGAGATCCCGAAGCTCGCGCGCTTCCGGGTCAATGCCTTCAACCAAAATCGCGGCGCGGGAGCGGTATTCCGCAATATTCCGTCCACCATTCTGTCGCTCGACGAATTGAACGCGCCCAAGACTTTCAAAGATCTATGCATGCTTCCCCGCGGTCTCGTGTTGGTCACCGGGCCGACCGGCTCGGGCAAGTGCGTTCGGCGCTGCGCGAAGATCCCGATGTCGTCCTGGTAGGGGAAATGCGCGACCTGGAGACGATCCGATTGGCGTTGACCGCGGCTGAAACCGGACATCTGGTGTTCGGCACCTTGCACACGAGTTCGGCAGCGAAGACCATAGACCGAATCGTGGATGTGTTCCCGGCCGCGGAAAAGGATATGGTACGCGCCATGATGTCCGAGAGCCTGCGGGCCGTGATTTCGCAGACCTTGATGAAACGGGTCGGCGGCGGCCGTATTGCGGCGCACGAAATCATGATCGGCACGCCCGCTATCCGAAACTTGATCCGAGAAGGCAAAATCGCGCAAATGTATTCTGCGATTCAAACGGGCCAGGGCCAGGGTATGCAGACTCTCGATCAATGCCTGCAGGAATTGGTGCAGAAGGGCGTCGTCAGCCGCGAAGAGGCTAAGTACAAGGCCCAGAACAAGGACAGCATCTAATGGAACGCGAACAAGCAATACGCCTGATGCAAGACCTGCTCCGGCGCATGGTCGACAAGAAGGGTTCCGATTTGTTCATCACCGCAGGCTTTCCGCCCGCGATCAAGGTGGACGGCGAAATCCGGCCTCAATCCGATCGCTCCTTGAGCCCCGAGCAGAGCGCCGGCCTGGTGCGCGCCATCATGAACGACCGGCAAACCAAGGAATTCGACGCGTCCAAGGAGTGTAATTTCGCGATTGCGCCGCCGGGCATCGGCCGTTTCCGCGTCAGCGCCTTCGTGCAGCAGGGCTTTACCGGCGCGGTTCTGCGTACCATCAACGCCAAGATTCCGACGTTCGAGGAGCTCGAGCTGCCGCCCATATTGAAGGAGGTCGTCCTGTCGAAGCGCGGCTTCGTGATTCTGGTGGGCGGCACCGGTTCCGGTAAATCGACCTCGCTCGCGGCGATGGTCGGCTATAGAAACGAGAAGACCCGCGGCCACATCGTCACTATCGAAGATCCGGTGGAATACGTGCACGCGCACAAGGGCTGCGTGGTCACTCACCGCGAAGTCGGCGTCGATTGCGAGAGCTGGCATCTCGCCCTCAAGAACACCCTGCGCCAGGCGCCGGATGTGATTCTCATCGGCGAAATTCGTGATCGCGAGACCATGGAATACGGCATTCAATTCGCGGAGACGGGACACTTGGTGCTGGCCACGCTGCACGCCAACAGCTCGAACCAGGCGATCGACCGCATCATCAATTTCTTTCCCGAAGAACGGCGCGAGCAGCTGCTCATGGATCTCAGCTTGAACATCCGCGCGCTCATCTCGCAACGCCTGATACCGCGCGAAGCGGGGACCGGCCGCATCGCGGCCATGGAAATCATGCTGGCATCGCCGCTGATCTCGGATTTGATCTTCAAGGGCGAAGTAGCCAAGATCAAGGAAGTGATGTCGCGCTCCAATCGTCTCGGCATGAAGACCTTCGACCAGGCGCTGTATGAGCTCTACGAAGCGGGTTTGATATCCTATGAAGATGCGCTGCGCAACGCCGATTCGAAGAACGAGTTGCGCCTGCGCGTGAAGCTCGAGAGCAAGCGAGAGATGAAGAATCCGGAAGAGGCCGGTCAGACGCTGCAGATCGTCGAGGAAGAAGAAGGCCAGGTGTTTTAAGTATATGTCTGCGTCGCCCGACGTTCCGGCTCAGGTGATGAACACCAAGCCGCTGTTCAAGCTGATGGTCGAGCGAAAGGCATCGGACCTGTTCTTTACCTGCAACGCGCCCGTCAAGATCAAGATCGAGGGCAAGATATTTCCGGTCAACAAGCAGGTCTTGAGTCCCGAGACCGTGCGCCAGGCGGCACTCGGCCTGATGACCCAGGACCAAATCGAGCATTTCAACGAGGAGTTGGAAATCGATTTCGCGATTTCAGAATCCGGCCTCGGCCGCTTCCGGGTCAACGTCTTTTATCAGCGCGGATATCCCGCGATGGTGCTGCGCTACATCACGGCGGAAATGCCCAGGCTGGAAGATCTCGGCATGCCCGACGTGCTGAAAGATCTGTGCATGCTGAAGCGCGGGATGATTCTCATGGTGGGTGCGGCGGGCGCCGGCAAATCCACCACGCTCGCAGCGATGATCAATTACCGCAATGAGACCTCATCGGACCATATTTTGACCATCGAGGATCCGATCGAGTTCTTGCACACCAACAAGAAATCCATCGTGAACCAGCGCGAAGTGGGCCTCGATACCAAGTCCTTCGCCCGCGCCCTGCGCAGCGCCGTGCGCGCGGCTCCGGACGTGATCCTGGTCGGCGAGATTCGCGACCGCGAAACCATGGAGGCGGCCATCGCGCTCGCCGGCACGGGGCATTTGTGTATCGCGACCCTGCATGCGAACAATTGCGCCGAGACCCTGGACCGCATCATCAACATGTTTCCGCGCGATCAGCACAATCAGATATTCCTGGATCTGTCGCAGTATCTGCGCGCCATCCTCTCGCAGCGACTGGTCTTCGCGAAGACCGGCACGCGGGTGGCGGCGTGCGAAGTCATGATGAATACTCCGTACATATCGGAACTCATCAAGAAGGGCGATGTGATCGGCGTGAAAGAGGCGATCCGCACGGGAACGGAACGCGGCATGCTGAGTTTCGACAGCTCGCTCTACAATCTGGTGCGCGAGGGGCGGATCGAGCTTGAGGAAGCATTGTCGAGCGCGGATTCGCGCACCAACCTCGAAGCCAAGATCAACTTCGGCTGAGGCGGGATCTCGCAACGCTCGAGGTTGCTTTCGAATTCGCGGCTGCAGACATCCCAGCCGGATTTCAAGGCGCGCTCCCGGCAGGCCTCAGGATCGATGTCGAGCGCGCGCCGCGCCGCGGCCGCGAGATCCAAGTCCAGCGCTCCGGTAACTCCATCCTCGACCACATCGATGGGTCCCGTCACGGGGTAGGCGGCCACCGGAATTCCGCAGGCCATGGCCTCGAGATTGACCAGTCCGAAGGTATCGGTACGGCTCGGAAACACCATGATGTCGGCCGCCGCCAGATTCTTCGCCAGATCCTCGCCGAAGCGGTAGCCGACGAAAGTGGCGTGAGGGTACTGCTTCTCGAGCCGCGCCCGCTCCGGACCGTCGCCGATGACGATCTTGCTGCCGGTCCAGGCCATCTTCAGGAATGCATCGATGTTCTTTTCGACCGACACGCGGCCGACATAGGCGGCGATCGGGCGCGGCAGCTTGAGGAATTCTTTCGGATGGGGCTTGAACATCTCGGTATCGACGCCCCGGCGCCAGGTCGCCAGGTTCTCGAAGCCATGCGCCGCGAGATCGTTGCGCACCGAGGCGGTGCTCACCATGCAACGCGCGGCCGCGCCGTGGAACCAGCGCAGCGCCCGGTAGGAAACCCCGAGCGGGATCGGGAAGCGCGCCCGCAGATACTGGGGAAACTGGGTGTGATACGAGGTCGTAAAGCGCATGCCGGACCTCAGGCAAAAGCGCCTGGCACTCAAGCCCAAGGGGCCTTCGGTCGCTATATGCAGGGCCTGCGGCGAAAATGCCAAGATATGCTCTTCTACCTTCTTGTAGGGCCGGAGCGACAGGCGGATTTCCGGGTACGTCGGGCAGGCGATGCTGCGAAAATCCCGGGGGGTGATCATACGGACTTCATGACCGAAGCGGCCCAGCCACGCCGCGGTCTGCGCCAGAGTGCTGACCACGCCGTTCGTCTGGGGAAACCACGCGTCGGTAACGATCATGATTCGCATGCCGGCCTAGAATCGCATCGTGGGATGACGGAACGATGAATGCGGGCCTGAAATTTTCTTGCAATCCTGCGACGCAGGTCGCCCTCCGAGCCTCCTGGGAGGCTTTGTAATAGGCTTGTAACGAAATTCCTATATTTGCTTCATGGGCGATTTATGTAGAACTCTCTCTTAAGGAACCACCATGCAAAGTTTTTGGGCGGAACTGCGGACACAGCGATGGGATGATCATCGTTACTATCATCACAGCCGTATCAATCAGTCTCTGCATTTGTTCCCAAGGGCTACGACGAGGTCAATCGGGCGACCCACAAGTACAAGGAAGACATCAAGGTGGGGTACAACCTGCGCCGCAAGGTGATCCTGCACGCCATCTGGGCGCTGTCGCCGGCATTGCTGTGGCTGGATCCGACGTTCTTCGGACTGTTCCCGCCCCATGCCAGCAGCGCGGAATTCGTGCGCCACGTAGGTGAAATTTGGCTCATCGTCGGCATCGGTGCGTTGTTGTTCCGCACCGTGCACCTGTTCTACTTGAAGGACGTGCAAACCGGACTGGTGTGGTTGACCAAGATCATCACCGACCCGTTCAACGACGTGAAGATCTACTGCAAGGCGCCTCTTTACTTGATGCGCGGCGAGCTGATCGATCCCATGGGAGAGGTTGAAGCCCATCGGGCCTGAATCATCTCCCTGAATACGCGGCGCCGGATGGATTTATTGGTGAGCTTGGGTTCGGACCACCACCATCCGTCACGCTGCATACCCTTAGCCGCCGACAGAATTCTGTCGGCGACCTCGGCAAAGTCGCCTTCAGTGTAATTCAGGCTGAAGATGAGCCTTCCGGTGCCCACCCAGCTCAAGGCAAGTCCGGCTGCGCGCAAATAGTATTGAAACATCCAGTTATAACGCGACGGCGCCGAGTAGTAGATGGTCCAAATCGTGGACAGGTTGGCGACCCGCACCGGGAGATCGGCCGCCGTCAATCGATCGTTCAGCGCCTTGGCGCGGGCGTTCCAGGTGGCGTCGAGGTCGCGGTACAGAGCCCGTACGGCCTCGGTCTCGATCCGCGTCAGGAATTCATACATGGCGCCCATGACATAAGGATGCGCATTGAATGTGCCCCGGGCAAAGCAGATATCGGCCGGCCGATCATCGCGAAAGCGGCGCATGAACTCCGCGCGGCCGCAAAGGACGCCGACGGGGAGCCCTCCGGCCACCGTCTTGCCGTAAGTAACCATGTCGGCGCGCACGCCGAAGTACTCCTGAGCACCGCCCAGCCCAAGCCGGAAACCGACGAAGACTTCGTCGAAGATCAGCACGATGCCCCGCGCGCTGCACTCGGCGCGCAATTCCCGGAGCCATGCCGCATAAGCGTCGCGGTCGAAGTGCGCGCTACGTCCGCTGTCGATGAGTGTCGAGTCGCCCGGCGCACTGATGTTCGGATGCAAGGCCTGGAGCGGATTGACCAGCACGCAGGCGATATCCCGCCGATTGCTCAGCACCCTCAAGCTGGCCGGATCCATATCCTTCAAGGTGTACGTCTCACGGGCGGCCAGCGGATTGCCGACGCCCGGCTGCACATCGCCCCACCACCCATGGTAGGAACCGCAGAAACGTACCAGGTGCGTACGCCCGGTGTGATAGCGCGCCAGGCGCACCGCTTGCATGACCGCTTCGGTGCCCGACATGTGGAAGGAAACCTCATCCAGACCCGAAATCTGCAGCAGGCGCCGCACGTTGTAGGCGGTCACCGGATGGTATGCGCCCAGCACCGGCCCCAAGTCGCGAACCCGCTCGGCACCGCGCTCGATACACTCCTTGTAGAAATCGTAGCCGAACACGTTGACGCCGTAAGACCCGGTCAAGTCGTACAGCCGATTGCCGTCGAGATCGGTGACGTTGACGCCCGAGGAGGACTCGAGAAAACTGCCCGCCTTGAGGTGTTGCCGCACGTAGCCGCTGAATTGAAACGGCACCCTGTAGCGAGAAGTGAACTGCAGGTCGGACACGCCGCCGGCAATTTCGCCGGTGAGCTCGGCCGTCTTTTTGAATCGCTCGGCAAACACCTGACTGAGCCGTCGGAAGCCGGCGCGCCGCGCCGCGACGATGTCCTCGGGCGCCCCGTCGGTACCGAAGAATCGGGACTCGTCGTATTCGTAGAACGGCACCAGCGACGCAAAGCGCCGCGCCATGCGAGAATGCCCGGTCAGCGAGCGATGCTTGGCGCGCGACAGCTGCAGCCGCAATTGCAGTTTGCGGAGCACGATGACGAGCACGATTGCGGCCAACACATACAAAATTATCGTCGTAATCGGCGTCTCCTCACGTTGTCCTCTAAGCGGAACCAATCATGAACGATCGGCACTCTTCGAGCTTTTCCGTTGTTCATCAATAGATTCCGACTTGGCGGCGCACTCTATTGCAAACGAATGACACTGAGATGACTACAAAAGCCTTGATCGCCCGGATCGTTCAGCAGGAGGACGTCAACTTTCTGCTCACCAATCGCATTCCGCGGAGGCTTCTGACGCAATTCGTGGGGTGGTTGAGCCGGATCGAGCAGCCCTTGGTCACGCGCAGCTGTATAGCCCTGTGGCGGCTCTTCTCCGATCTTGACCTGAGCGAGGCGAAAGAGACTCGCTTCAAGAGCGTGCACGACTGCTTTACGCGCGAATTGCGCGACGGCGCGCGTCCGATCGATCCCGACCCCGGTGCATTGGTCAGTCCCTGCGACGCGCTGGTCGGCGCCTGCGGAACGGTGGAGCACGGATCGGTGCTGCAGGCGAAGGGTTTCCCTTACCCGCTCCTGGATCTCTTGGCCGACACGGAGCTGGTGCGTTACTACCAGGGCGGGCAGTACGCGACGCTGCGACTGACCTCGAGCATGTATCACCGTTTCCATGCTCCTGCAGACTGCCGGGTGGAGCAGGTCAATTACATCTCCGGCGACACCTGGAACGTGAATCCCATTGCGCTGAAACGGGTCGAGAGACTGTTCTGCAAGAACGAACGGGCAGTCATTCGCTGCCGATTACTGCCGTCGGGCGCCGTGATGACGCTCGTCCCCGTGGCCGCGATCCTGGTCGCCAGCATGCGGCTGCGGTTTCTCGACGTGCTGCTGCACCTGCGCTACCGCGGGCCCAATGTCATCCCCTGCGACGTCGGATTGCGCAGAGGGGAGGAGATGGGCTGGTTCGAGCATGGTTCCACCATCATCGTGTTTGCGCCGCCGGGCGCAGCCTTGAGCGAGGGCGTGCGGGAGGGCGGCCATATTCAAATGGGGCAGGCCCTGATGCGGATCGATGGCATCGTGGCCCCGGGCCTCGCGCGCGGTGCGGGCTCGCCGTTTTCACCGTCGTGAGCGTGTCGCTCAGCCCTTGTCCTCCACCACGCTGTTGCCACCATCGATGACGATGAGTTGGCCCGTTATGTACGATGCCCCGGCCGAGCACAGATAGGCCACGCAGCTGGCGACCTCGTCCGGAGTCCCGGAGCGACCGATGGGCGTCGCAAGTCCCGCCCGGGCGTCGGCTTCGGGTTGGGACCCGGTTGCGATCCAGCCGGGCGCCACGGCGTTCACCGTGATTCCATGGCGCGCCACTTCCAAGCAGAGCGACCGGGTCAGTCCCAACATCCCCGCCTTCGCGGCAGCGTAGCCGGCATCGAACGCAATGCCGGTCACGGGCCCGGTGGTCGACGCCACATTGACGATGCGGCCCGACCGTCGCGCCTTCATCCCCCGTAAGCAGGCACGTGTGACGTAAAAGGCCGTCGTGAGATTGCGCTCAATGGTGCGAGCCCAGGTCGCGGTAGCCATGTCTTCCAGCGGGCCGGTCGGGTCGAGTACACCGAGCGAGGCCATGCCTGCGTTGTTGACCAGCACCTCGACATCGCCGGCCTGATCGATCAACGCAGAGACGGACTCAGGATCGGTAAGATCCGCGGCGAATCCGACGGCATCGATGCCGTGCGCTCTGAGCTCGAGGGCGCGATCCTCGATCCGGGCCGTCATGGACGTGATGGCGATGCGGTGTCCTGCACGGCCCAGAGCCCTGGCGACGGCAAAGCCGATTCCGGTCGGGCTTCCGGCTCCCGTGATGAGAGCGATCGTCTGTTGTCCGGGGTTCATGGTGCGCCTGTTTGAGATCGTGTCACGATCTGGATCATACCTTCGGCCGGCGCGATTGCGCGCTCAGGTTAGAATGACCGCTGCTATGCTGGCGCGCCTGCAATAAGGGGGAAGCAAGGAATGAATCAACGCATACCCATCATGCGAGCAGCGTTATTGATACTCGCGGCCGCCGCATTGCCGGCGCAGAGCGCCGAGCGGGTGATTCCCGCCGCACCCACTGTCGCGCCTCCGGGACTCGCGGCACAGCCGGTCGTTGAAACTTACTTCGGAACCCAAGTGACCGATCGCTTTCGATTCATGGAGGCGAAAGATCCCACCACCGTCGATTGGATGAAAGCGCAGGGAGCGTACACGCGTTCGGTGTTCGACTCGATCGCACCCCGCGCCGAGTTTTTGCGCAAGTTGAGCGCGTTCGGCGCCGGCTTCGGCTTGGTGAAGTCCGTGCAGCCGGCAGGGAACATGCTGTTCTACCTGGAGCGAAAGCCGGGCTCGGACACCTTTGACCTCGTAGTTCGAGCAAACGGCGGGCCGAAGCGCACGCTGGTCGACGCCACCGCGTTGATCAAAGCGGCCGGCGGCGTGCCGCATGCCATCGACTATTTCGCGGCGTCGCGCGACGGAGAGCGGGTCGCGGTTGGGATTTCCGTCGGTGGCTCTGAAAACTCGGTGCTGACCGTACTGGATGTCGCGAGCGGTGCCACCGTTGCGGGCCCGGTCGAGCGTGCGCAGTGGGGATATCCCTCGTGGACCGATGACGGGCTGGCGCTTTTCGTCGGCCGGCTGCAGGAGCTGCGCCCCGGCGCCGCGCCGGCGGAAAAGTATCTGAACTATTCCTCCTCGTACTGGGATCTCCAAGGGCCACCGGTTCGCATCGCGGGGGCCTCCACTGACATGGGGCCTGTCAAAGATCCCCTGATAATCCCCTTTACCTGGGTCGTCCCGGGCGCCTCGCGCGCCATCCTCCTGGGAAAAAACGGTGTGCAGAACGAAGTGGAGGCCTGGATCGCGCCGCTGAAAGAAGCAAGCGCAGGACGGGCCCAGTGGCGACAGCTCGTCAAGCGCGACGATGACGTCACAATTCTGGCCGCGAACTCGACGACCCTGTACCTCCTGACACACAAGGACGCGCCGACCTTCACTGTGAAGGCGATGCCTCTCGACGGCACGCTGGCGAACGCCACGACCTTGATACCTGCGCGCGCGGACCGAGTCATCGAATCCATTCATGCGGCGGCTGACGGGGTGTATGTCGCCGGAAGACGGGGGCTGGATGCCCAGTTGCTGCATGTCGGCCTCGACGGCAAGGTCGCGGAGCTGAATCTGCCGTTCCGGGGGATCATTTCCGAGCTCGCTACCGACCCCACGCAGGCCGGCGCCGTGGTGGAGCTGGAGGGGTGGATCAGCCCGCCGACGCAGTTTCGTTACGACTCAGCGAAGAATGCGTTCACTCGGTTGGACCTGAGCTCCGGACCGACGCCGGATCCAAAACGCTATTCCGTGGCGGAGCTGTCGGCGAAGGCCGCCGACGGTACTCGAGTGCCGCTCTCCGTCGTCGCTCCGGCTGGGCCGTTGTCACCGCGACCCACCTTGCTCGATGCCTATGGTGCGTATGGCATTTCCAACCTGCCGTGGTTCACCCCCAGGATTCCGGCGCTCGCCGACGCCGGTGCCGTCTACGCCGAGTGCCACGTGCGCGGCGGCGGCGAGCTGGGAGAGGGCTGGCGCTTGGGTGGTAAGGACGCTCAGAAGCCAAACACCTGGCGCGATTTCATTGCCTGCGCGGAGACGCTGATTGCCAAGGGATATACGACCCGGGATATGCTGACGATCCAAGGGACTTCGGCGGGCGGAATCACGGTGGGAAGGGCTGCTACCGAACGCCCGGACTTGTTCGCCGCCGCGATCGCGCGCGTGGGCGACGTGGATTCGCTGCGGTCCGAGGTCATGGCGTCAGGTCCCGCCAATATCCCGGAATTCGGTACCTTCAAGGAAGAACAGGGGTTCAAGAATCTTCTGGCGATGGACGCGTATCAGCACGTGCGGAACGACGTGCGATATCCCGCTTTTCTGCTGACGACCGGCTTGAACGACCCGCGCGTCGAGCCCTGGGAGCCGGCCAAAATGGCCGCGCGCCTCATGGAGCTGGTTGATCACGCGCCGGTGTTGCTCAGAGTCGAAGATTCCGCGGGACACGGTATGGGCACGACCAAGTCCACTCGGGACGCCGAGGATGCCGACATTGCTGCGTTCGTTTTCTGGCGCGCGGGACTCGCGGCGTGGCAACCTAAGAAATAGGCGCTGTCATCCGCAAACGGGCAGGGCGCTGTCGCGCTACTTGTACGCGGTCGTTTTTTTATGCACGCAACGCGTGCGAGGGGAGAGCATGGGAGTCAAGATCGATCAGGACAGCGAAGTCGGAGAGTATGACTCGGCGATGCAGACGCTGTTGCAGTTGATTTGGGGCGAGGGCTTTTTATCGCCCGGGGGCGCCGACGAAGTGTCATACCTGCTGGAAGGCAGCGATATTCGCGGCTGCGAGGTGCTCGACATCGGCGCGGGCCTGGGCGTCATCGATCAACTGCTCGTGACCCGGCACAGGGCGGGTTCGGTGCTGGGCATCGATGTCGATCCTGTTCTCCTGAAGCAGATGGACGCTCGTATCGCGCACGCGCAGCTGGCCGATCGAATCAAAAGCCTGTGCGTCACGCCGGGTCCGCTGCCGTTCGAATCCGCAAGCTTCGATGTCGTATTTTCGAAGGATGCGATCGTTCACATCCCGGACAAGGCAGCGCTGTACGCCGATATTTACCGCATTCTACGGCCGGGTGGACGCTTCATCGCGAGCGACTGGCTGCGAGGCGGAACGGGGCCGTACTCCGCCGAGATGATGGAGTTCTTTCGCATCGAAGGGGTGACGTACAACATGGCTACGCTCGAACAATGTGCCGCTGCGGTCAAGCAGGCCGGGTTCGTGAACGTGGAAGTTCGGGACCGGAATGAATGGTATTTCGCGCTCGCGCAGCGGGAACTCAAATCGATGGAGGGCGAACTCAAGCCGGTGATCATCGAGCGGATCGGCCTTGAGCGGGCCGAACACTTCGTCGCCAACTGGCGCCAGCTCGTTCTGGTGTTGCGCAGAGGAGAGCTCAGGCCGGGTCATCTCAAGGCTGTCAAACCGGTGAAAGGATGAAGCTATTTGAGCAGTGCGAATGCATGAGTCTGTTCGTTGCGCAAGAAGCTAGAATGAACCCGTGAACGCTACCGCGACACTCGATTCAAGCCGGGAGCAGCGTGCGGTCGCGACGCTTGCCCTGTGTTTCCTGACGGCCGTGATCGAAGGAATGGACCTGCAGTCGATGGGGATCGCGGCCCCCTCGCTCGGGCCTGAGTTCGGACTTTCCAAGCAGCAGCTGGGTGTGGTGCTGCTCGCCAGTCCGCTCGGTCTCTTCTTCGGCGCTTTCATCGGCGGGCGGATCGCCGATTCCTGGGGCCGAAAGAACGCCCTCGTGCTGGCGACCGCTCTGTTCGGCGCCTTGCAGCTGTGCACCGCGTGGGCCACGGGACTCACGAGTCTGCTCGTGATCCGGTTCCTGTGCGGATTGGGCCTGGGTGGAGCGTTTCCCAACCTCATCGCGTTGACAGCCGAAGCTTCCGGCGGCCGCAACAGCATCATCAACGTCGTCATCACCGTCGCCGGAATGCCCGCCGGCGGCGCGCTCGCGAGTCTCATCGGTTTTCTCGCGGGTGCAAACGGCGACTGGCGCATCGTCTTCTATGTCGGAGGGATCGCGCCTCTGGCACTGGCCCCGGTGATGGCGCTGGCGCTGCCCGAATCGGCGCTGTTTCGCGAGGCCAAAGCCGCGGCAGCGGCGGCAGGCACGAAGCACACGGTACTGGAGGTGCTGTTCGGCGGGACGCGTGCGGGGCCGACCGTCCTTTTGTGGGTGGCGGTATTCTTCACGACTCTCGTCACGTACCTGCTGCTGAACTGGATGCCCGTCCTCATGGGTGCCAAGGGATTCTCCAAGACGGACGCGCTGCTCATTCAGATACTGTTCAATGTCGGCGCCGCCGTGGGCTCGGTCTACCTCGGCTGGAGGATGCAGCGACGGCCGCGCCGGAGGATATTGCTCGTCTGTTACGCAGGGCTTGCCGCCGGTCTTATCGTGATGGCGCCGCTCGGGAAAGATTTGCTTCTCGCCGCCGGCACCGCCGCCGCTCTCGGTGCCTGCGTTCTCGGCGCTCAGTTCATCCTGTACGGGCTCGCTCCGGCGTACTACGCCGTGGAGACTCGCGGAACCGGAACCGGCGCCACCGTGGCTGCCAGCCGGCTGGGCTCGGCCGTCGGGCCTTTTTTCGCGGGAATTCTGCTGGGACATGGTGCGAGCGGGACGCACGTGCTGCAGGCCCTTCTTCCTGTCACGGCATTGGCCGCCGCCGCGGCGATCGGACTCTTGTTTCTCAAGCGTGCGCAGGACTGAGAGTGTCTTCGGAGCGACTATGTGGGATCTGAAAGGGAAAATTGCGTTGGTGACCGGTGCGACATCGGGTATCGGTTGCGCCATCGCCCGCGAGATCGCCGCGGCGGGCGCGCAATTGATGCTGACGGGCCGCAATCAAGCAGCCGGTACGGCGCTCGCGAACGAACTGGGAGCCCGGTTCGTCGCGGGCGACATCGCCGATTCCGCCTTTCCCGATCGCTTGATGGCCGAGACGTTGTCTGTCTTCGGCGGTCTGGACGTCCTCGTCAACAATGCCGGCATCACTCATCGCGGCAGCATTCTCGAAACCAGCGATGAGGATTGGGCGCGCGTGATGGACGTGAACGTGACGGCGCTCATGCGTTGCTCGCGCGCGGCCCTGAAGCACATGGTCGTTGCCGGCAAGGGCAGCATCGTCAACATCGCGTCGGATTTTGCGGTGGTCGCCGGCCAGGGCGAGGCGGTCTACTGTGCGTCGAAGGGCGCGGTGCTGCAGCTCACCAGGGCCATGGCGTTGGACCACGGGCCCCAGGGCGTGCGCGTCAACGCGGTCTGCCCCGGCGACGTCGAAACGCCGATGCTGCTGGAGGGCATCCAATCCCGCGGCGAGGGGATCGCCGCCGGCCTGGCACGCAAGGGCGCGGCCTTTGCCTTGGGAAGGGTCGGCCAGCCGCCCGAAATCGCCAGGGTCGTTGCCTTCCTGGCCTCCGACGCCGCGAGTTACGTGACCGGCGCGGCCTGGCTCGTCGATGGCGGCAATACGGCGGCGTGAGTTGGTAGCGCGCGTTTCCGCGGAAACGCGCGCCGGGGAGCTGCGGGCACAAGGCGCGCTGGTCACACGATCCCCCGAGTCGCGCTCACAACGGCCGGCGATGCCTCGTGAGAGTGGCCGCAATCGACGCCAGCACCGCCATGCGGACTGCGACTCCGTTGTTCACCTGTTCGCGAATGACGGAACGCGGTCCGTCCGCGACGTCCGAGGTGATCTCGACTCCGCGGTTCATGGGTCCGGGATGCATGACGAGCACGCTGGGCGCAGCCAATTTCAGGCGCTTGGCGTCCAAACCAAAATCGCGGAAATAGGCGGTATCATCGAGAGACGCGTTTTGCGCCATGCGTTCCTTTTGAATGCGCAGCATCATCACCACGTCGGCTCCGGCAATGCCATCCTCGATGCGAGTGAAGCGCTGCGCGCCGCGCAACTCCCCCTCCTCCGGCAACAGCGCTTCCGGCGCCACCACCCGCACATCCGTCGTTCCCAGCGTCGTCAGCGCCTGGTGGGCGGACCTCGCGACGCGCGAGTGTTTGATATCGCCGACGATCGCTACCTTGAGCCCGGCGAACCGGCGCTTGTGGGTGCGAATGGTCAGTGCGTCGAGCAACCCTTGAGTGGGATGGGACAAGTGCGCCTCGCCCGCGCTGATCACCGACACGTGCGGGGCGACATGGTCGATGAGAAATTCCGGCATGCCCGCTTCCGAATCGCGGATCACGAACACATCGGTGTTCATGGCTTCGAGCGTATAGATCGTGTCCAACATGCTCTCGCCCTTGGCGCGCGAACTCGAGTGCAGGTCCAAGTTGAGCACACGCGCGATCGAGAATCGCCGTCAACGCGTCGCGGGGCAGACCGTCGAGCGTGATGAGGTGGCGCAGGCCCCCGGCGCTGTCTTGTTGTGAACGCATGTGCGCCTCATGTTTCTTCTGTAAACCAACGTTCCAAGATGACGCAGGCCGCCGCCGCGTCGACATCGGCCTTTGCAACGCGGCGCCGGCGCAGGCCTGACTCGCGTGCCGACTTGAGGCGTGCTTCGGCCTCCCTCGACGAATACCGCTCATCGACCAGCACGACCTGCAGCCGATAACGCCGCGCGACTTCGGTTGCGAAGCTGCGTGCATCTGTGGTCATGGTGCTGTCGGATCCATCGACATTATACGGCAGGCCGACCACGATCAGTGCCGGCTGCCACTCGCGCAGCAGCGCATCGATCGCTTGCCAGCGCGGTCCGCCCATGCCGACCGGTATGGCGTCGAGGGGCGCAGCCGTGCGGCTGACGGTGTCGCCGCATGCGACGCCGATGCGCCGGTGCCCGAAATCGAACGCCAGGACAACCCGCGGCCCACCGCTCGCCGGCCCGTTGGAGGCCACCTGCCCGGAATCAGCCGGTTTGGGCACGGCCCGCTCAGGCACGGCCGGTCCTAGGAGCCTGTCTGACTAATGATGCGCGTGCTGCGGCCGCCCCACATCGGCATATTTCTGCGATCATTTCACTCACATAGTACCCACTATGCTCGCGAAATGATCGCAGAAATCTGCTCGATGTGGATCATTGCGCTGCGCAGTCCCTGCTCCGCGCAAGCCCGGGGCGACCATCCATGGTCGCCCGTGCGACGCATGCGTCGCACCCTCGCGACGGCGATCATTATCTTCCAGCTGTCCGCCGTCCCAGCCGGCATACCCTAAGGCGACAACGGCTTCTTCGGGCCCCTTGCCGAGGGCCATGGCCGCCAATATGTCCCGCGATGTCGTGACGTGGATGATATCGGACACCTTGAGCGTCGAGTCCCATTCTCCGCCGGCCCGGTGCACGACGAAACCGCGATCGGTCTGCATCGGGCCGCCGCGCAATACCTGGCGTTCCCGCAAGGGTCCCGTGGCGAGTTCGATTTCCAGCTGCTCGAAAATCTCGCCCATCCGCATGGGCAACGGTTTATTCACGATCAGTCCGAGCGCGCCGCGCGAGCTGTGATCGCACACCAGTGCAACGGTCTGCGCAAAGTTGGGATCGCCCATTGCCGGCATGGCGATCAGTAACTGATTGGTCAGATAACCCGATTCGCTAATTGTTCGGCTCCGAATAAAAGACGCCGGTGCCCTGTGAAGCGCCGCCCAGGAACTGCCATTCGTACGCGATGCGTATTTCATCGTGTTTGACGGTCAACTCGCCCGGAAACGGATCGAAGGGCGCCGCGAGCTTCAGAATTCTCATCGCGGCCTCGTCGATTTCCGCATGCCCGCTGCTGCGCCGAATGACGGATTGCAGGAGTTTGCCGTCGGAACCGATGGTCACTTCGATCACCGGGGTGCCGGACAGCTTCTGACGCCGCACGACATCGGGGAAATTCATCGTGCCCACACGCTCGATCTTGCGTCGCCAGCTGTCGAGGTAAACGGCTACGTCGGACTCCCGCGTATCCGCGGCGATCCAGAGCTGCTGCAAGGCCTCGCCGCGCATGCGCAGCTCGACTCCGTCGCTGTTGGGAGTCATGGCGAGGTCAGGCCGCTTCTCGAGCAACAGGGGCAGCTGCGATGGCACCGAAGCGGCCGTGGGCGATGCGAAATACAAAATCTTTTGCGCCGGACTGTGGGTTGCGACGAGCTCCTCATCCCCCGCCTCGGTGCCGGCCTGAACCGCCGCCAGCCCATCGCCGCTGGGGATACCCGGGCGCTCGACCGGCATCAGGGATGACTTCGGGATCAAGGTGCGCTCGTGTTTCAAGGTGTTGCCGGATCCCTTCTGAGTGCGCTCGGAAAGGTATTGCGCGTTCGGATTCTTCGCCACACTCGGCGCTTGATCGTTCACCAGGACAACTTCCAAGGCCGGAGTTCCGTCGCCCTCCGCCTTGCTGCCCGGTGAACTGAAGGTCACGCCCAGGATCACGATGCCATGGAACAACGCCGCCAAAAAGCACGTCGTCAGCATGCGGTCGCTTGCGGGCGGTAGCCCGGCCCGAAACACCTCGCCGGCTTGATACATCTCGGAAGTCACGCAGCGCTCAATTTCCTGTGGATGGCATCCACCAGCATCGCTCCAATGTCGACACCGTGCTTCTTGTTTAGTTCGCGGATGCCGGTCGGGCTGGTGACATTGATCTCAGTGACGTAGTCGCCGATGACATCCAGTCCGACGAAGAGCATGCCGGCCGCTTTCAGCTTGGGACCGATTTGCGCGCACAGCCATCGGTCGCGCTCGTTCAGCGGGCGGCTCTCGGCCCGTGCGCCCGCGGCCAGATTGCCGCGGTTGTCGTCCGGCGTGGGTATGCGCACCAGGGCGAAGGGCACCGGCTCCCCGTCCACCAGAATGATCCGGCAATCGCCGGCGGTCACGATCTCCGGCAGGTAGCGCTGCACGATGGCGTACCGGGTGCCGTATTCGGTCAATGTTTCGAACACGACATTGCGGTTCTTGTCGCCCTGCTCCAGGACGAATATCGACCGCCCTCCCATGCCATACAAGGGCTTGCACACCGCCTTGCCGTGTTCCCGCAGGAATTCGCTCATGTCGTGCATGTCGCGGGTGATGAGGGTGGGCGCGCAGCACTCGGGAAACCAGGCCGTGTACACCTTCTCGTTCATGTCCCGCAGACCCTGCGGCCGGTTGCACACCAACGCACCTTGGTCCAATGCGCGATCCAGAATGTACGTGGTGTAGATATACTCCGTATCGAAGGGCGGATCCTTGCGCATCAGAATCACGTCGAATTCACCCAGTTTGGCGTCTTGCGTCTTGCCTCGCACAAACCATGTTCCGGGGTCGTCGAATACCTGCAGCGGCGCCAGACGTCCCCAGGCGATGCCGTCGCGCAGCCAAAGATGCTTCTGTTCAGCGTAAAAGAGCTGCCAGCCGCGCGCCTGCGCCGCCAGGAGTATGGCCAATGTGCTGTCCTTGGCGGGCTTGATCGCTTCAATGGGGTCCATGACCACGACGAGTCGGACTCGGGAAGACATGTTCATCCTTCTTGAGAACCCCCAAAACAATTTCGCGGCATTGCAGTCTAGCGCACGCGGACGCTGTGGGTACCGGATCACCCTCTTGAGAAAACTGTGAACTACGCCACCGTTGTTTGGCCCAGCTTACCGCGAAATGTCGACCCCATACCGTGGCTTGCAGGGCCCGGATATGTTAAAAAGCCACAAGATTCCAGTACCTACGGACACGTAGCCTTCAGTCCCTCAAGGTCATATTCATGGAGAGCATGATCACCAACGGTAAGCCGAAACTCACGGGACTCAAAGTTCTCGTGATCGACGACAGCAAGACCATCCGGCGGACCGCCGAAACCCTTCTGACCAAGGAGGGTTGCGAAGTGTTCACGGCCGTCGATGGTTTCGACGCGCTCTCCAAGATCGCCGACCATCAGCCGGACATCGTGTTCGTGGACATCATGATGCCGCGCCTCGATGGATACCAGACTTGTTCGCTGATCAAGCACAACAAGGTATTCAAGCAGATCCCGGTCATCATGCTGTCGAGCAAGGACGGATTGTTCGATCGGGCCCGCGGCCGCATCGTGGGCTCTGAGCATTATTTGACGAAGCCGTTCACCAAGGACGAGCTACTGGGCGCGATCGAAGCTCACGTCGGCAAATGACGGAGAACGCAAGAATGGCATTGATTCTCATCGTTGACGATTCCCCCACCGAGGTATTCGTCATGCAGAAGGCTCTCGAGAAGCATGGCTTCAAGACTGCCGCGGCGGAGAACGGCGAAGAGGGAGTTCGCAAGGCGAAGGCCATGAAGCCCGATCTCATCTTCATGGATATCGTCATGCCGGGCGTGAACGGATATCAAGCCACCCGGATGCTGATCAACGACCCTGAAACCAGTTTGATTCCCATCATCATGGTCACCACCAAGGGTCAGGAGACGGATCGGGTATGGGGCCTGCGCCAAGGCGCGGTGGATTATCTGGTCAAGCCCGTTTCGGCGCAGGCCTTGGTCGAGAAGGCACAGGCCGCGCTGGCCGTATGACGAACACGATGAGCGGGACCGACTTGAGCTTGCGCAGCTTGCGCGACCGTCCGTTCGAACTGCTCAAAGAACTCGAAAAGCGCAGCCGCGCCGTGACGGCGGCCCGCGAGGAAACCCGCGAAGTGTTGGGCTACCCCGCGGTGGTCACGCGCATCCCCGGCGCGAAAAGCTGGGTAAAGGGTTTGGCGAACGTTCGGGGACAATTGCTGCCGATGCTGGATCTGCGGCAATTTCTGGGCAGCGGAGCGACCGCCTCCGGCCGCAATACCCGGGTGGTCGTGGTCAACCATCGGGAGATTCCGGCGGGACTCATGGTGGACGAGGTATTGGGTTTTCGGCGTTTTGCCGAAGCGGAGTTCAACGCCGAAGCGCCGCCGACGGTGATCCGTTGCGATAGTTATCTTGCCGGCGCCTTTCGCCGCGGCGGCGAGGTCTGGCCGGTCTTGAGTTTGAAGAGTTTGGTCGAGAGCCAGAGCTTTTTACAGGCCGCGAGCTGAAGTTCAGAAAGACTAAAGATGATCACGCGAAACGATACAGGTTCCAGGGTGAAGCTCTTGCCCGTGCTGGCGGCGCTGATCGTGCTGTGCTTGGCCGGCGCGGCCGCGCTGACACTGCTCACGCACGATACCGCCCCGGTCGCCGCACCCGCCGAGCAGCTGTCCCTCGTGGTGCAGCGCATACCGTATGAGGCGCAAAATGCGCTGCGGGGCGAATCGAGCGCTTTCAATGCGCTCGCCAAGAGCGTAGCCCGCCTGAAAACCTTGCGCGGCGCCGTGCCGGACAGGGGCGCGGGCACCGGGGCAGGTGACGCGGCTGCGTGGAACAAGCTGTCGGATGCCGTGAAAACGGTCGGTGACGCTCGAGCGGCCGTGGAAACCATTCAGGCTTCGAATCAAGAGGCTCGTGAATTGGCACCCAAGTTGCTCTCGGAGCTGGGCGATCTTGCCAGCGCGGTCGGCGTGCAGAAGCTCGAGGGAATGAGCCGGTACCTGGAGCGCTTCGAGCTCATGGTGCAGCGCATTCAACAAGATTTGAACGGTCTGGCGGTGGGCGTGAGCGATGCCGCTCCGTCCGCGCAACGCCTCGCCGATAGTCTGGAGTTCCTGAATCAGGTGATGCGGGGTTTGTCCGGCGAGGAATCCGGCCTCGCTCTGACACGTGTCAGCGGTGCAGAAGCCGAGCAACGCTTGAAAGCCGTGGTTGCCCGGAATCAGCAATATGGGAGCAGTGTGCGCAAGGCGATCGGTGCCGCCGAAGCGCTCTCCAAGGCACAGGCAGCGGCTCGCACTCTGCCCGCCGTGGCCAGCGGCCTGGCGACCCAATTAGGCGATGGTTCCGCGACCCGAGCCGATTCCGGCGCCGGTTACAAGCTCTGGATCTTGTCGTTGTTGGGGCTTGCCGCCGCGTTGTTGGGGGCGCTTGCCTGGACCTATTTGAAAACGGTCAACGTACGGCGCACCAGCGAGCTCAGAGTGCGCGAGAACGAACGCAATCAAGAAGCCATCATGCGATTGCTCGATGAATTGTCGAGTCTCGCGGACGGCGACCTGACGGTGCAGGCGACCGTGACGGAGGATATTACCGGGGCAATCGCCGACTCGATCAACTACGCCATCGAGGCTTTGCGCGAACTCGTCACGACGATCAACGACAGCGCCATTCAGTTGGACGGGGCGGCCAAGCAAACTCAGGCCGCTGCAGCGCATATGGCCAAGGCCAGCAGCGCGCAGTCCCGGCAGATCTCCTCCGCCAGCGAATCCATGGCAGACATGGCGGCCTCGATCGAGGAGGTGTCGGGAAATTCGGAGCGCTGCTCGGATGTCGCCAGGCACTCGGTCGACATCGCCCACAAGGGCGGCGATGCCGTGCGACGGACGATCGACGGCATGAATGCGATTCGCGAGACCATCCAGGAGACCAGCAAGCGCATCAAGCGTCTGGGCGAGAGTTCCCAGGAAATCGGCAACATCGTCGAGCTGATCAACGACATCGCCGAGCAGACCAACATTCTGGCGCTCAATGCCTCGATTCAGGCCTCGATGGCCGGCGAAGCGGGCCGCGGTTTCGCGGTGGTGGCGGATGAAGTGCAACGACTGGCGGAGCGCGCCGCCAACGCCACCAAGCAGATCGAGGTGCTGGTGCGCACCATCCAGACCGATACCAATGAGGCGGTCGTCTCCATGGAGCGAAGCACCACCGATGTGGTGGGCGGTGCATTGCTGGCTGAAAACGCCGGTGCGGCGCTCGAGGAGATCGAGCAGGTGTCCAATCAGATCGCGAGCCTGGTGCAGAACATCTCGGCCAGCGCACGACAGCAAGCCGTCGCGTCCGGGAACATCTCGAAGAACATGCAAGTGGTGCGCGAAATATCCACGCAGACGGCCGAGGGCTCGACGGCGACATCCACGTCGATTGCCAAACTGGCGGCCTTGTCGGCGCAGCTGCGCAAGTCCGTGGCGGGATTCCGTCTTCCGGACTACGGCGGCGGCACAACCACCGTCGGCAGCACTTCTTCGCGGTTGCCGGCCTTGAAACAGCCTGCGAGCAGTGGCCCTGCGGGCAGCGCGGCCGGCGCCACCACCAGCACCAGCAGCGCTAGCAGCAGCACGAGCAATACCGCCAATACCGGGAAAATGCGCAAGGCCAGCGGCTTCGGCGCTTGAAGTTCACGACGATTCCGGCATGACCGACATCAGTTCCCAAACCTTGCACATTGTCGCGAAAGAGCTCGCGGCGACTCTGAACGACGCGCGCGCTTCGCTCGAAGCTTACGCCGAGCGCTCGGACCAGCGAGCCTTGCTCGAGAAGTGTGCCGATCAACTGCATTCCGCCCATGGGGTACTGCGTTTGGTCGAGGTCTACGGTGCGGCGTTGCTCGCCGAGGAAATGGAGCACGTCACCCGCTACTTGCTGAGTTCTGACAATGACCAGAAGCGTCAGGTCGACGGCCTCGACGCATTGATGCGCGCGATGGTGCAGTTGCCGACCTACCTCGAGAGAGTGCTGTCGGGCGGCCGGGATTTGGCCTTGGTGCTGCTACCCCTGCTCAACGATCTGCGGTCCGTGCGTGGCAGTCCCTTGCTGTCCGAGGGAACGCTGTTATTGCTCAATCTGAAATCCGATCAGCCGGCGCAGCCGCAATCGCCGCGCAGCGACGAGCAGTCGATTTCAGTGGCGCAGT
>WNFI01624500.1_pt1 | contig 23834 bp, 17 predicted proteins | sample 5400471 | NCBI WGS metagenome assembly WNFI01 (sample SAMN13153348, study PRJNA577476) | soil metagenome | isolation source: 100 cm saprolite on Douglas fir-dominated hillslope | place: USA:California | collected 2013-09-17
TGTCATCCAACTGGCGGGGCCGGACGCGCCCAGTAAGCACCTGGTAGCTGCTCACCCCGTCGCCCAACTGGGTGAGCACCTGCTTTATCGTATTCCATTGGAGATGCTGCCGACACAGCCCGCCGAACTGGAAACGCTGGCGCGCCTGTGGCAGCGCGAAAGTCTCCTGCTGCCCCTGGCCTTCTTTCTGGATGGGCAAGAAATCGATGGCGGCGCACCAAACGAGGCACAGGGAGGACTGATAGCTGCTCTCAATCGCTTCCTGGTTCACTGCGAAGGTCTCTTCTTCCTGGGCGTTCGCGAGACCTGGCCGCGCCTGGGCCGCGTCCATCTCGCCCTGGATGTTGACAAACCAACACCGGCGGAGCAGAAGGAAGCATGGACAGAGGCGCTACAAGGGGCCGAACCCGATAGCATGGCCTTGCTCGCCAGCCAGTTCAATCTTAACCTGAGTGTTATCCATCGCACCGCACGGGCAGAGATGGATGAAGACGCCGGAGATAAAGCCACGCTGTCAGAACGGCTCTGGCTCGCCTGCCGCCTCAGTTCCCGCCCGCGTATGGACAACCTGGCGCAGCGACTGGATACCAGAGTCACTTGGAACGACCTCGTGCTGCCCGATGAAGAGATGCGCTTGCTGCACCAGATTGCCGACCAGGTCATGCTGCGTCACAAAGTTTATGAGACCTGGGGCTTCGCGGAAAAGATGAACCGGGGGCTGGGCATCAGCGCGCTTTTCGCCGGTGAGAGCGGTACAGGCAAGACGTTGGCGGCGGAAGTCATTGCCAATGCCCTGCGCCTCAACCTGTACCGCATCGATCTTTCGGCGGTGGTAAGCAAATACATCGGCGAAACTGAGAAAAACCTGCGCCGCCTCTTCGACGCTGCCGAAGATGGCGGAGCCATTCTCTTCTTCGACGAAGCCGACGCGCTCTTTGGCAAACGTCAGGAGGTCAAGGATAGCCATGACCGCTATGCCAATATCGAGATCGACTATCTCTTGCAGCGCATGGAGGCTTATCGCGGCCTGGCAATTCTGGCAACCAACATGAAGAGCGCCCTGGATACAGCCTTCCTGCGCCGCCTGCGTTTCGTCGTCATTTTCCCGTTTCCGGGGCCAGCCGAACGCAAACGCATCTGGCAGCAGGTCTTTCCCGCCCAGGTGCCGAAGCAGTCGCTGGACTACGACCGACTGGCGCGCTTCAACCTGACGGGCGGCAGCATCCATAACATCGCGCTCAACGCGGCCTTCCTCGCCGCTCACGAGGACCCAAAGGCGGGGGTCAGTATGCAGCAGATTCTGGCAGCAGCGCGCGACGAATTCGCCAAACTGGATCGACCCATCAACGAAGCCGATTTCCGCCGACAGGCATCGGCAGCACAGGGGGTGAAGGCATGAGTACCAATCCGAATCCCAACATCAACATACACATCGAGCAGTTGATTCTAGACGGTCTGCCTATCACCCCCGGTCAGCATCCCCTGCTCCAGGCAGCAATCGAAGCAGAACTCTCGCGCCTGCTGGCGACCAATGGTCTTGCCTCCGACCTGCAAGGCGGGGGTGCCTTCCCCCGCGCTCCAGGCGGCAACATCCAGCTTAGCGGCAACGACACACCCGCGCACCTGGGTCAACAAATTGCTCACGCAGTACACGGCAGCATCGGAGGGAGCAAGCGATGAGCCAGCACGCCCAGGTAGCACAGGCGCCAATCCAGACCCAACAAAAATCCGAGCATGCCCACTCATCCGCGAGCGGCATCTTGCAGCGCAAATGCGCCTGCGGCCAGCACACCATCGCGGGCGGCGAGTGCGAAGAGTGCCGTCAGAAACGTGAAGGCATGTTGCAGCGCGCCGCCGTTAATGCTGCCCCTACTGCCAGTAACGGCGTACCCCCCATCGTACATGACGTGCTCAGTTCAGCGGGACAGCCATTGGATGCTGGAACGCAAGCATTTATGGAGCCGCGTTTCGGGCATGATTTCAGTCAGGTAAGAGTACATACGGATGCCAGAGCGGCGGAATCGGCACGGTCGGTGGACGCACTGGCGTATACGGTGGGCCAGAACGTAGTGTTTGGGACGAGACAGTATGCACCTGAGACGAGTGAGGGAAGGAGATTGCTGGCACATGAGCTGACGCATGTGGTGCAACAGGGTACGCATAAAACGGGGTATCTTACACCGAAGAATATAGAGAGAACGCAGGATACAACAGCCGAAGCTCAGGCAGATGGCGTCGCGGCGCAAGTGCTTGATAACACTGGTAAAAGCAGCCAATCACCGATTATGAAAGTTGGTCTATCACTGCAACGGGCAAACGAAGAAGAGAAGCCAGGAAAGAAAGGGAAAGAACAAGAAGGAGGCAGTGAAGAGAGCGGTCAAGCAACCTGTAAAAGGCACAGCATTCCTGAATCTGGCTCGGGACCGAGCGCCAGAGAACGATATAGGATACATATCTGTGTTAATACGAATGAACTTTTTATCGAAGAAATAGCGCCACCTCATCGGAAGGTGTTTCACGCTCTGGTAGTTACTGGCGGTGAGGGAACTCCAACACCTCTTGGACACTTCCACCTGGGTCCCTGGGAGCGTGACTACACTACTCCCAAATGGGGCTGGTGGTCTTGTACACCTTGGAGCGAAAGACCCGGCTTTAATGTCTTCGGGCCGTACATTACACGCTTTCAAAATGGATACTTCCTACATGGCACAGCTATGCCATCAGTTATATCCATGCCGTGGATTAATATTGCTGGAGCGCTGCCAGCAGGAGGATCACATGGCTGTATCCGCATGAATAACGTAGACCTGGCATCTTTACACAACGGTATTCTTAGTAACCCTAAAGGGACAGAGATAGTCATCGACAATTGTACAGATATTGGACCAGCAGAGGCAACCAGCGAACTACGACTCACTGTGCCTTTTATAGAACCGACGACTGGCAAGACAGCTCCTGGTTTTGAAGCACAATATCGGCGATTTACTCCAACTCTGTTTGGGAGACGAGTACAACCATTCTACGGCGCAACATTAGGCACGGAGGGACTAGGAATACAAACAGGTTTCACAGTAGAGCCATTTACAGGTATCGGTCTTTATCTGGAAGGTAAAACTGCCTTTCGCAGCGAATGGTTCCAACGCATAGAAGTGGGAGGAGGCGCTGAGGTAGGAATAGCGTTGAATCGATCACGTTCACTTCGTCTTGGTATATCATGGGACGTCTGGCAATCGCTTACCGATGACAAGAGGCGTAATCTCCTTTCTACAACTCTCGGTTTTCGTTTTTAAGGGCGTCTAATATGACTACTGGCAACTGTTGGTAGATGGAGAATTGATAGATGAGTACACACATGCAAATTCAGGCCAAAGGCACTGTGCAATCACCTTGCATAGCAGCAACTGGTCTCTTGCAACGTAAATGCGCCTGCGGCGAGCACACTGTTGCTGGAGGCGAATGCGAAGGGTGCCGCCAGAAGCGCGAAAACACGTTGCAACGCGCTGCCATCAACGCTATGCCCACCGCTAGCAATGGTGTGCCTCCTATCGTGCATGAAGTACTCGGTTTGCAGGGACGGCCATTGGATGCCGGGACACGAGCATTTATGGAGCCGCGATTCGGACATGATTTCAGCCAGGTAAGAGTGCATACCGATTCAAGAGCTGCGGAGTCGGCGCGGGCAGTGAATGCACTGGCCTATACGGTGGGTCGGAATGTAGTATTCGGAACAGGACAGTATGCACCAGGCACGGGTGAAGGAAGGAAGTTGCTAGCGCATGAGTTGACGCATGTGGTGCAGCAAGGCACCCACCCTAAGACACTGAGAAGAAATTTGGTTACCGACCCTGTCGATAGTCCCTTAGAGCAGGAAGCCAGTTCTGTTGCTAATACATTAGGTCGAGCAGGCTTAAAACCGATCCAAGGGCATGGCTGTATCCAATGCCAAAGTGCGCCTGTGGGTACATCTATCCACACTCCTTGGGACGATCTACCCGCTAATACTCAACAGGCAATCAAGAAAGCCTACTTTAACAGTTTGGATGCCGAGAGGCAGAATGCCTTCCGGGCAGTCTACAATGCGTTAGTGACCGAGAGCTTGTGGGGAGAGGCTATTGAGGTGGTCGATGTTTTTCCAATAAACGTGAGAGGCATCAAGGCAACCGCTAAAAACAGCTTGACCGGTCGAATATTTTCTCACCCTCACTTTTGCCGTGACACCCGACTAGGCGGATCTCAGCACAAAGGCGCAGCTACTTGGCGGCAAGTGGTCCAAGCAGGTACCGAGGGTTTACACATCAGCGTTTTTGGACCGAATTTTATGGAGGCCCACCTTGACACAATTTCCCCGGTAGCCGGGCGGGAGCCTAATGGCGAATGTCGCTACTCAATGCAGCATGTTCTGCCCCACATCAGCCGGGATTTGAAGGGCTTGCGCAATCTGGAAATTTTGCCAGTACCTACGAGTGAGCCTCGATCAGGAGATATACAGCCTTTGATAAGCATCTCCATTCCTGGCACGTAGCAAGCAGTGTGTACCTAAAAATAGTTTCAAATGTGTCGTGACAAGAAGTTATGAACCCGGACGGCCTTTGGAAGGTTAAGCGGATGAACATACAATTACAAACTCAAACAAAAGCTGCACAGCAGCTATCTTTCACGCCAATACAAGCTGGCTTTCTCCAGCGCAAATGCGCCTGTGGCCAGCACACCATCGCGGGCGGTGAATGCGAAGAGTGCCGCGCCAAACGTGAAGGTCTGTTGCAGCGCGCTGCTATCAATGCTGCACCCACAAACAGCGTACCTCCCATCGTGCATGACGTGCTCAATTCAACGGGACAGTCGGTTGATGCCGGGACGCGAGCGTTTATGGAACCGCGTTTCGGACATGATTTCAGTCAGGTAAGAGTACATACCGATTCCAGGGCGGCGGAGTCGGCGCAAGCGGTGAATGCGCTGGCGTATACAGTGGGCCGCAATGTGGTGTTTGGAACGGGGCAATATGCGCCGGGAACGAGTGTAGGGAGGCAACTCTTAGCGCATGAACTTGTTCATACCATCCAACAGAGTTCTTCTAGCGCAGCAAAGCTGGATGCCAAGACAGATAGCATTGAAATGCTCTCTTCGCCAGAAACAGAGGTAGAAGCCGACCAGGTGGCACAAAACGTTGTAGCAGGGCAGCAGGAAGTAGACATCAGCGCTCACCAGCCGTTGCCTGCGCTACAGCGCCAGGTACATGGCAGTCCTGCGGTGAGTGTACGTTCGCCAGTTGCTGAAGAGTTTATCACTCAGGAAAGCGACATCCAGGCAGGGCTTGCCGGTCGTCCTTTGCTTTCTTCTGAGATTGCGTTGGCCCGCCCAATCTTCGGCAACGCTCTAGATTATTCCAAAGTAAGACTGATTCCCACCTCAATTGCAGAATTCACAACGGTAGGAAACAATATACGGGTATCCAAAGATTTTACGATCAGCGAGCCCTTTTTTGCTGAGACCCTCATTCATGAATTGACACATGTCTGGCAATATCAGCACGGAGGAACAAGCTACATTTCTGTATCACTTGGGGCTCAAATCGCGGCTTCGATTAAAACGCCCAGCAGGAATTTTGCTTATGATTACCATATCACTCCTGATAAGTCATTCTTTAGTTTCTTGCCGGAGCAGCAGGGCTTAATTGTCCAAAACTACTTTGCTATGCTGCGGGACAAAGCTGAACCACGAAGCTTGCATTTCTACCGGGAAAATCACCTGGACCTAGCTGCGTGCGCTCAATATGGGGATTGCTTCCCTCGATTGTCATGGCAGGCTCGCCAGGCTGAGATTGCGCGCGAATTACCGCTGCACGAACCACTCATTAAACAAATGCAAGTAGCTTTACCTAAAGCGGAGGCAGATATCTTACATTTGCGGGCAAGTGAGGTCATGCAGACGCCTCATGAAGAGTTGGTGCCACAGGAACACCAACTTTTCCCGATTAAATCGGCTCTGCAAATTAACTTTTGAGGAGATACAGTAGAGGAGAGATACAAGTTACTGAGCCAGAATGGATATAATGGTTGCACGAGATGAGCACACAAATACATACACAAACAAAGGCCACTCCACAAACGGCCTTCACACCAACACCAATCGGCCTCTTACAACGCAAATGCGCCTGCGACCAGCACACCATCGCAGGTGGTGAATGCGAAGAGTGCCGCCAAAAGCGCGAAGGTACGTTGCAACGCGCTGCCGTCAGCTCTGCGCCAACAAGCGCAGTACCCCCCGTTGTGCATGACGTACTCAATTTGCCGGGACAGCCCCTAGATGCTGGAACACGAGCGTTTATGGAGCCACGTTTTGGGTATGATTTCAGCAAGGTAAGGGTGCATACCGACGCCAGAGCTGCAGAGTCGGCTCAGGCGGTGAACGCGTCAGCTTATACGGTAGGCAGGAATGTCGTATTTGGTACGGGACAATATGTGCCAGAGACGCACGAGGGAAGAAGGTTACTAGGGCATGAGCTGACGCATGTGGTGCAACAGTCGGAAGGAATCAGCCCTCTACAGCAAGAGCTTACAGTAAGCCGATCTGATGATGCTTATGAGCAGCAGGCTAACGATGTAGCTGAGTCAGTAATGATTGGGAGATCGCAAGCGAACTTCTTATCATCTGGATTGAGGGCTAGCATTCAACGTCAACAATCAGGAGTTGCTCATGCCCAAACAACAAGATCAGCCGAGGAGAGCAAAGAGCGAAACCCTGCTGGTAAGTATCAAGGTGTCTTTATTGGGCTGCGCTCTGTAACAGCGACCCTCAAAAAAGAGAACGCTTCTACCCGTGCTCGCGGACTGAGGTGGAGTGAGAGCCGTCTTTTCGGATTGGTAAGCCATACCGTCGATTGGAATCCCACGCTTGATTCCCTGGCAAAAACGTTGAGCGATGTAGATGGATGGATATCAAATGCAGAAAGCTCAACTGCTGGAAAAGCTTCTAACCCCTCCCTGGCAGTTGATCTTTTTCGTATCGGGGAGACGCTACGCATTGTCGGTATGTATCTTGCTGCAATGCGCGCTGCACAATATGCACTCCATGATGCACCAAATTATGTTAAAGGAGGACTGGGCTTCAACGAAGGGATCATAGATCGCGCCAATATCCTTGCCGATCTACTCTTACAAGTGCGGGGCAGTGGAGACCCGGCAAAGCTCTCAGTTGCTATAGATGCGGCTCTTTCCTCAACACAAAGCTATATCCAGAGCTACTTCGATGGCATAGAATTTGGAGCACAACTTCTTCAGGCTGCGCAGGTTATTGGAATAATCACAGCCGTCATCGGCATTGGTGCGGCACTCAATGGAATAGCCAAAATACTTGCTGCCACAGCAGAAGGTGGTGGCCTCGGCCCGCTTGCCGTGGCAGCAGGTACAAGGGTAGGTACAAGGGTAGGTATTGGCAGTGTAGGAGGCGGCACAGCAACAGCCATCACCGATGCCGCCATTAAGGAAGTTCTCCAGGGGGCAGCAGTCTCAATTGGCGGCGGTACTCTTGCAATGGCGACACGAGGTGATGGTGACGATTTCGGTGAGATGGGGAGACGAGGAGGGACAGGAAGACGTGGCAGTGGACGACGGAGTGGAGGTGGGAAGCAAGACATTCAACAGGTAAATGATGCAGCTAGAGAGACTGGAATGACTGCCAAGGAAAGAACAGAATTCGGGAAATTTTTAGAAACTGAGAAACAAGCAGGCCAGGGAGGGACATTAAATGAACGTGGAGATTTCACATATGAAGAATTGTTACAAAAGGCCCAGGAATTCTTATCCGAGTTTCGCAGTAAATAAGCTAGAATGTTTATAGATAATGCAGACAATGGTAAACTAGCTATCGACGACTCAAATAGTTTGTCTTATGGAAAGAAGAGGAACATGCATAAGAAAGGACATAAGTTGCCATGACCACCTTTCCTAATTCGCCAAAACTTATCAAGGGGGCGATTATCGGGTTTGATATCGCGAATCCATTTGCGAGCATTATTGTCTTTCAGTATAACCCGGAGACGTTGACGCGGCGGGTGGAGGCGCGCACGACGGGGGCGACGGATGGGGGCGATAAATCGGAGTCGCTGCGGCTGTCGGGGCCACCGAGGGAGACGATTACGCTGAGCGTGGAGTTCGATGCGATCAATCAACTCGATCAGCTGGGTTCGCTGGCGGGGACGGCTGGCGTGTACCCGGCAATTTCCGCGCTGGAGATGCTGCTTTACCCGAAGAGCGTCGTGGTGATCGCCAATACAGTGCTGGCTCTGCTGGGCAATATAGAGGTGATTGCACCGGAAACGCCGCCGACGTTCTTTGTTTGGGGGCCGCAGCGTGTCCTGCCTGTGCGCCTGACCGATTTTAGCATTACCGAGCAGGCCTATGATGCGCTGCTCAATCCTATCCAGGCAAAGGTGGATTTGAGCCTGTACGTGTTGAGCACCGCCGATTTGAAGCTCACCAACCCCGGTTACTATATGTTCCTGGCGCACCAGATCGCCAAGGAGGCGCTGGCTACGAGCAACGCGGCCAGTGGCATACAGGATGTACAGAATATCGGCGTGCCATTCCCATTCAACCTGTCATGAGATGAGAGGTGGATTATGTTTCCTGTGACGAGTCGCTATTACACTATTGAAATTGCCACCCTGCAAACTAGCGATGGGCGCACGGTGTCTTACCTGCGCCGCCGCTTCCTGCCATCGGGCACCACGGCGATTGCCCTCGCCGAATACACGGTCGTGCAGGGCGATCGCCTGGATAACGTGACTGCACGCTACCTGGGCGACCCTGAGCAATTCTGGCAGGTGTGCGACGCCAACAACGCCATACGACCGGATGATCTTACGGATGAGTCGCAAATCGGCCACAGACTGATTATTCCGTTGCCACAGGGAGGCCGCTGATGCCCGATCTCATTGGCCTGTTCGGCATTCGCCTGCAACTCCTGCTAGGGCGACCAGATATACCGGCACCCGCCCCTTACGCGGTGGTCGATGCGCTGGTCAGTTTACAGGTCACCAATAATGACCGGCAGCGCGATGGCTTTCAGATGGATTTCAATATCGGTAGGGATTCGCTGCTGGAATATAACCTGCTGCGCAGCGGCGTCCTGGATATCTCCACTCGCGTCATCATCATGATGCTTTTCGGCGGGCTGCCGCAGGTGTTGATCGACGGTCTCATCACCGATCACCAGGTTATCCCCAGCAACGAGCCGGGCCGCTCGACGCTGCGTGTGATCGGGCAAGATATCAGTGTGAAGCTGAGTTTTGAGGATCGGAACAAAACGTACCGGCAGCAGAAGGATTCCGACATTGTATACAGCATCCTCAGTGATGCCGATTTCACTCCTCAGGTGAGAGATACAACCGATACGCCCACGGAGGCCGAGCGCATTCCTACGCAGCAGTGCAACAATTTGAATTTCGTCCGGCAACTGGCGCAGCGCAACGGCTTCGTCTTCTATGTCGAGCCGACCAACGCACCCGGAGTCAACATCGCCTACTGGGGACCGGAAAACCGGCAGGGAGAGCATCAACCGGCGCTCTCGATGAACATGGGCCCGCAGACAAATGTGGATACACCGATCAATTTCCACTTCAACGCCCTGGCACCCAGCGAGCCGGAGATCAGTATCATCGACCCGTTCACCAAACTCGCCATCCAGGTGCCACTGCCGACCTCGTTCCTGCCAGCATTGACCAGTAATCCGGCACCGGCGCTGCGCAAGGTCTTTTCGCGTGACAGCGCCAACCTCAGCCTGGCGCAGGCCATCTTGCAAACGCTCACCAGCGCCAGCGCGACAGCCGATACGATTGAGGCGAACGGCGAGGTGGATGCCGCGCGCTATGGGCAGGCGCTGCGAGCGCGGCGGCTCGTAGATGTGCGCGGCGCGGGCCAGAGCTACGACGGTACGTACTACGTCCGGCAGGTGATCCACGATATCAAAATCCGCCCGCGCGGCGACTACAAGCAGCGTTTTACCATCACTCGCGATGGGCGCGGCTCATTGAGTACGTCGATCACACCCGCACTCTTTTAATGAGGTGACAGCATTGAGAGACAGAGGTACGAGAAAGCAAACGCTTTATGAATAACATGAACGATATGAATGGAGACTGCCCAACCTTCTACGGGAAATACCGGGGAGTAGTGACCGATAACGATGATCCGAAAGGGTTGGGGCGTGTAAGGGTCAAGGTGCTGGATGTGCTCGGCGATCAGGAGAGCGGCTGGGCCTTGCCCGCGCTGCTCTATGCAGGAGACGGCGTTGGCCTGTACCTCATCCCGCCCACAGATGCCTTTGTCTGGGTGGAGTTCGAGCACGGCAGCCCGGACTACCCGGTCTGGACGGGCTGTTTCTGGCTAGCGGACAGCGCTGTGCCGGAAGAGGCGAGTGGGCCGAGCATCAAATTGTTCAAAACGGATATCGCCACGATCACCATCGACGACGATGAGGGCAGTATTACGATTGAGAACGAGGCAGGCATGAAGATTGTGATAGATAGCAATCAAATCGAAATCAGCAATGGAAGCAAGAAGATTACGTTTTCGTCAAACAGCGTTTCGGTCAACGATGGTGCATTGGAGGTAAGTTGATGGGCTATATACTTCACCAGGGCGCAACCGTGCAGTGTTTGGATGGAGGGCAGGCAGAACCGCTGGCCGTCAACCCACGAGTCAAGGTGGGCGGGCAGGCGATTGTCACGCAGAGCAGTACCTATACCATCGCGGCCTGCCCGTTAGCCTCTTCCGGCACGGGGATGTTCTGCGCCAGCGCTTCGTGGTTAAAGGCCGCCACACGGGTCAAGGCCGCTGGTGTGCCGGTGGTGCTGGATGATAGCCAGGCGACGTGTGTGAACACCGGCAAGGGATTGAACGTTATCAGCACACAAAAACGAGTGAAAGGGACGTGAGGCATGAACATCGATTATCCATTCCACTTCGATAGTCGGGGGCACAGCGCCAGCGCCGGTGACGATGATCACATCCGGGAGATGATCGAGCAGTTACTGTTCACAAACCCCGGTGAGCGCGTCAACCGGCCCGATTTCGGCGGCGGCTTGCAGCGATTGATCTTCGGCCCTGCCAGTCCTGAACTCGCGGCTGCACTGAAATTCGCGCTCCAGGCCACTTTGCAACGCCAACTGGGCGACCTTATCGAGTTACAGACGCTGGACGTGAGCAGCGAGGAATCGACGATCAGCATTCTGATACAGTACGTAGTACGTGGCACAAACCAGCAGCAGACAGCGCAATTTACGCGGACGGTGTAACATGTTGAAAACCTCTCAGATATGTCTTGACGATACGCAAAGGCGCTATGATGTACGGGCGCACCGAGGTGAGGATAACAAACCTGACCTGAACGGCATCGACTACATCGAAGTGGACGCCAGTGATCAGCGTATACTGTACGTGCATTTTATGGATAAAGCGCCGGAGAATCTCAGCGAAAAGAATGTGCGCATCGATGGCGGCAGGCGCATTCGCAATATCAAGGCGCTCAATGTGGTGCTGTGCGACCCGGACGATCCTGAGCAGGCCGATTGCATGCAAGTCACCGTCGACAAGGCAGGCGATTTCTCCACCTACACGCTCTGCCTGGTTGCGCTCGATGACAAGGGGAATCCGACCGATCAGCCGCTTGCGGGCTTCGACGTGCGCTATGCCTGCGCGGATCTCTCGTTCAAGGCCAACTGCCCGAGCGACCTGGATTGCCAGGCACAGGATACCTGTCCACCACCGACCTTGCAGGAGCCGGATATCAACTACCTGGCAAAGGACTATGCCAGCTTCCGCCAGCTTATCCTGGATCGCCTGGCGCTCATTATACCTGATTGGCAAGAGCGGCACGTGCCGGACATCGGCATCACGCTGGTCGAGCTTCTGGCCTATGTTGGCGATTATCTCAGCTACTACCAGGACGCTGTGGCAACCGAGGCCTACCTGGACACCGCTCGTCAGCGCATCTCTGTGCGCCGTCATGCTCGCCTGGTCGATTACGTCATGCACGAGGGCTGCAATGCTCGTACCTGGCTCTTCGTGGAGACCAGCAACAATATCGCTCTCGACCCACGTGCTACCTACTTCATTACCGGCTTCAATGGAGCGCTTCCTGTAAGTAGTGCCGTACTGAGCGACGACGACCTGCAAGGCATTTCACGGGACGATTACGAGGTATTCGAGCCGTTGGTGGCAGACCCCAATCAGCCCATCCAACTCTACCAGGCGCACAACGAGATACATTTCTATACCTGGGGCGAAAATGACTGCTGCCTGCCAGCCAATACCACCTCGGCCACGCTGGACAACTCTGATGGCTCGCTTCATCTCAAGGTGGGTGATGTGCTGGTCTTTGAAGAGGTGCTTGGCCCAAAAACCGGCAATCCAGCCGATGCAGATCCCAAACATCGCCTTGCCGTGCGCCTGACACAGGTAACGGATAGTACGGATAGTAAAGACCCACTCAAGGACCCGCTCTATGACAGGCAAATTGTCGAGATTGCATGGGGAGCAGAGGACGCGCTGCCTTTCCCGCTCTGCCTCTCCGCCATCGGACCCGCCCCCGCCTGCGAGCTTCTTACCAACATCAGTGTTGCTCGCGGCAATATCATCCTGGTGGATTATGGACAGACGGTGCCCGATGAAAACCTGAGCAGCGTGCCAACCGAGTCGACACAGCCCGTGTGCGAGGGCGAAGGCGATCCGAGCGATACGCAAATAGTGCCGGGAGTGTTTCGCCCGCGCCTGCGGCAGGCTCCGCTCACCTTCTATGAGTCGTTGCCGAAAGACGCGCTCTTTACATCCATTCCAGTTCCCAACCCGGATAAACCGGTACGACTGACAGCGGCTTCTGGCTTTCTCCAGCAAGACGTGCGCAAGTGCCTCCCCTGGATTCAGTTAACGGGAACACTCGCCGATGACGGTGGAAACCTGCTTACTCCAACCACTCCCATAAGTGCCACAAGCGCCGACGGGAAGCAAAACGATAGCCCTGGCAAAGTCCCTCCGAAGGAGCACGCCTGGACTGTGAAGCCCGACCTGCTGGAAAGCAAGAGCGAGGATTACGATTTCGTGGTCGAGATGGATAACGATGGCTTCGCGCACCTGCGTTTCGGCGATGGTAAGCTGGGACATATGCCAGAAGCAGGCACAACATTCCAGGCCACCTATCGAGTCGGCAATGGCACACACGGCAATGTGGGCATGGGGGCCATTTCGCACGTCGTTTTCCACAAAACCAGGTTTTCTGGTCTAACGCTGCAACCGCGCAACCCGCTCCCTGTACAGGGAGGTACTGACCCTGAGCTGCTGGCGGAGGTCAAGCTCTTCGCGCCGCACGCCTTCCGCACCGACCTGCAGCGCGCTATCACTACCGACGATTATGCTCGCCTGGCAAAGGAGAGTAGTTCCGGCATACAACGGGCGGCAGCCACACTGAACTGGACGGGAAGCTGGTACGAGGTCGTTGTCACCATCGACCCTCTAGGCACCGAGACGGCAAGCCGGGCGCTGCTGCGTAAAGTCACTGCTTACCTGGAAAACTACCGGCGCATCGGCCACGATTTGAAGGTCGTTCCGGCCCAGTACGTGCCGCTGAACATCGCCATCACCATCTGCGTGCTGCCAGACTTCCTACGCGGACACGTCAAGGCGGCGCTGCTCGATCTCTTCAGCAATCGCGTGCTGCCCAATGGGCGCAAGGGGTTCTTCCACCCCGATAACCTGACCTTCGGCACCGGCATCGCTTTGAGCAAGCTCGTCGCCACGGCGGCAGCGGTGCAGGGCGTGCAGAGCGTCAAGGTCACACGGCTCAAGCGACTCTTCGAGAAGCCGAATTACGTGCAGCAAGAATTTCTGCCCATCGGCCCATATGAGATTGCGCAACTGGACAACGACCCGAGCTTTCCCGAACATGGCAAATTGACACTGAAAATGGAGGGCGGGCGATGAACGCGAACGATACCTGCGGTTGCTGCGAGGGCATCCAACAACTCACACCTTTGAGCGTCGCCAACCGGCCAGGGTTGGATGCGCTGGTCTATCGCGTTGGCACCTATGCTAGCTTTCTGGAAACGATGCTGGCGCGCCTGTCGAATATGCCGCTGCGCCTGGGCGATCTCGGTACGCCGCTGCCCGCCAATGCCGATCCTGATACGTTGATCTACCCGTTACAAGGTCTGACCACGCGAGACCAGAGTGATCCGGCCATCGCCATGCTGGCAGCCTGGGCAACGGTTGGCGATGTGCTCACCTTCTACCAGGAACGCATTGCCAACGAAGGCTATCTGCGCACCGCGACCGAATGCCGTTCTATCCTGGAACTGGCCCGGCTGGTAGGTTACGTCCTGCGTCCAGGCGTTGCGGCCAGCGTCTTCCTGGCCTACACGCTCGAAAAAGATCACAACGTTATCATTCAGCCAGGCAACCGTACGCAGAGCGTGCCGCGCCCCGGCGAATTACCACAATCCTTCGAGACCGCCGAAAAGCTGGAAGCCCGCTACGCCTGGAACGCTCTCAAACCCCGGCTGACACGGCCACAACCGATCTTTGGAACCGGTACTCCCCAGGACACAGACACCCAAAAAGGAATCTTTCCAAATATCACTACAGATAAAATCTACTTGCAAGGTACTGCCACAAAACTCACCTCTGGCGATGCGCTGCTCCTGCTTTTCGGAGATCCCACCGCGTCACCCATGAATTATGCCTTTATCAAGGTCTCTCAAGTGCAGACACAGCCTGCCGACAAGCGGACCCTGGTACAATTGGCAAGCACCGGCGCAACCACAGCGAATCCCGAAGCATCCAGCAGCGCCGCAAAATTGCGAGCACGTAGTATACTCCAGGTGGAGCCGTCCTCGCTTTTCGGTACCCTTGTTGGATCGCTCTCCATCCCGCCCTCGCTTCAGCCGCGCAACGCCCAGCGCCTGGAACGCACGGCTACGCAAGCCTTTTCGGCACAATCAGACATTCATCCGCAGGTGCTCGTAAATGTCAACCCACTCTTGCAACTCACACTATACAGCGCTCTGGGCAATGCGCAGGCAGTAGCATTACCACCACAACCACTCCAAAAAGTACTGGCGCTGCGGGTCAAAGCCTCGCTCTTTGGGCATAATTTGCCATTAGTCGTACCTTCACCGGCAGAAGTGCTTCTAGAGGCCAGACAACCACCTGCACAACCCCAGGCAGATCAGCCGCCACCTGAGGCCGCAGAGCGAGCACAGTTGCCTGATGCGATGCGGTTCTTGATCGCGCTGGATGCAGAATACAAGGAGATCACCATTGGTAGCTGGGTCGTAGTCGAACGTCGTGACAAAGGCACACCGAGTTTTACTGTTGCTCAAGTTGTGGATGTACGAACCATTACGTTGGGTGGAACACCAGATGACCCTAATTTAGGGTTGTTCACAACGGTAGGTGCCTCCACAACTGATAGTAATGGGTTTCTCACCACGACCGCTTTTCCTGCAACCAGAATCAAAGTCACCGTGCTCCAGTTGGACAGTAATAGTCCCTGGCTTGATCCGACTGATCTGGATAATCTGAAGCAGAAGCCGGATCAGACGAGAAGTGCAATTCTCACCAGCACCACCGTATACGCGCAGAGTGAATCGCTTCCACTGGCCGAGGAGCCGATTGAGGACGATATTGCAAACTCCATAGCCCTGGCGAAAAGAATACCCTTAGCCGTTGCAGAAAAAATCAGTGTGGGGACGGATACGATAGAGCTGGATGGCATCTACGATGGGCTCAAGTCGGGCCAGCGCCTGATTATATCGGGTGAGCGCACAGACGTGATCCAGGATGGCACTCCCGTTCCAGGTATTCAGATAAGCGAACTCGTCATGCTGGCGGCGGCAACACAGGATGTGCAGCAGATAAAAAACCCGGTACAAGATCCTAACGACCCAAACAGTCCGCCAACGATCAACCTGCCAGGGGATAAGAAACACACGTTCCTGAAACTCGCCAAACCGTTAGCATACTCCTACAAGCGCGATACGGTGAGCATTTATGCGAATGTGGTGCGGGCCACGCATGGCGAGACGCGCAACGAGGTGCTCGGCAGCGGGGACGCGAGCAAAGCATTACAGAGTTTCACGCTGCATCAATCGCCACTGACATATGTCGCGGCTCCGACAACCAGCGGCGTCGCGAGCAGTTTACAGGTGCGCGTCAACGATATCCTCTGGCACGAGGTTGATAGCCTGCCGGGACTGACGCCGACGGACCGCGACTATATCACTGAGACGGACGACGCGGACAAAACGACGGTCATCTTTGGCAACGGGCAGTACGGCGTGCGCCTCCCAACGGGGGTCGAGAACGTCAAGGCGGTCTACCGCACCGGCATCGGCCAGCCGGGGAATGTGCAGGCTGGACAGATCTCACAGTTGGTGACGAAGCCTCTGGGCGTCAAAGGGGTGACGAACCCGTTACGCGCTTCAGGTGGGGCCGATAGGGATAGCATCATTTCGGCGAGGCGCAACGTGCCGCTGGCAACCCTCGCGCTGGATCGGCTGGTCTCCGTGCAGGATTACGCGGATTTCGCTCGCACCTTTGCCGGTATTGGCAAGGCCAGCGCCGACTCGCTCTCTAACGGACGCCGCCAACTGGTGTATCTTACCATTGCCGGGGCCGATAACATCCCCATCGACCCCAGTTCTGACCTGTACCAGAACCTTGTGCAGGCACTACACAAGTTCGGTGATCCCCATCAACCGCTGCAAGTTGATATAGCCGAAGTGATGTTTCTGGTCATTAGCGCACATGTGCGACTGCTGCCGGACTACGAACTGGAAGCGGTTGAGCCGCAGATTCGCGCGGCGCTGCTGGATACCTTCAGCTTCGAGCGCCGCGAACTAGGCCAGCCGGTCTTCCAGAGCGAGGTGCTGAGCGTGATCCAGGACATCGCCGGTGTGGACTACGTCGACCTGGAAATTCTGGGGGCTGTCGACCAGGATATCGTTGTTAACGCTCTTGATCAGTTCCAAAACCAACCATCGGCCTCAGAGGAAGCAGGCGAGGTTGAGGAACCAGGCGAATCAGAAGAGGAGGAGAAAGCCGAGGAATTCCTGGAACTTCTGGGCCTAACCGGTCACAACGATGTTCGGGTGCAGTTGGCACGGAACAAGCCGAATCCCCCGCCATCGTTCTTACCCGCGCAACTGGTGTTTTTAACCCCGGATATACCCGATACGCTGATTATTACGGAGTTACCGCAATGAGTAAAGATAGAGACCCTGACCGCCTGTATAAGCTTTTACCAGTGATTTACCGCCAGCGCGATGCGGAGCAGGGCTGGCCGCTGCAAGCGCTGCTGCGCGTCATTGCCGAGCAGGTGAATATCGTCGAAGGCGATATTGCGCAGTTGTACGAGAACTGGTTTATCGAAACCAGCCAGGACTGGGTGGTGCCCTACATCGGCGACCTGGTTGGCTACCAGGTCGTTCATGAGGCCGGGGAACCAGGGGATGTGACCACCGCTGAGGGACAATTGCGCAACAGCATCCTGATTCCGCGCGCCGACGTCGCCAACACCATCCACGACAGGCGGCGCAAGGGCACGCTGCGTTTGCTGGAAGAGCTTGCCAACGACGTAGCTGGCTGGCCCGCTCACGCCGTCGAGTTCTACCGGCTGCTCGGCTGGACACAGAACATCAACGCCTTGCATAAGCGACGTGCTAGAACCGTTGACCTGCGCCGTAGTGATGCCCTGGAGCGTTTGAACGGCCCCTTCGATGAACTGGCGCACACAGTCGACGTGCGGCGCATTGTCTCGCAGTACGATATCGGGCGTTACAATATCCCCAGCGTCGGCCTCTTTGTCTGGCGACTCAACATCTATTCAGTGACACATACCCGCGCCTTCGGTGTTGAAGAGGTTGGCCCAGAGTTTTTCACGTTCAGCATCCTGGGCAACGATACGCAGCTCTATACAAAGTCGGTACCCAAAGCAGAGGCACAGCGTACAGCAAACGAACTGAATTTCCCCACGCCTATTCGCCGACGTTACTTTGAGGAACATCTGAATGATTATTATGGATCAGATAAAAGCCTGTTCATCTGGACGGGAAGACAGGAAGGAACACAACCGTCTGCCAGCAGGCGGGCAGCAGGTGGTGCGCGTTCTCGCCGCGCTCGCACAGCGAAGCAGGCAGGGCAAGCCGCTGATGCGCAACAGCCACCACCGGCGCAACCACAGGACCAGCCACGCATCGTTTGGGAGCCGGTCGATGTGTCGCGCATTGTCGCCGCCGATTTGAGCGACTGGCGCTACCATCCACAAGGAACACAGGTAGCTGTCGATCCCGTCCTGGGGCGCATCGCCTTCTCGCTACGTAACATCCCAGAAGGGGGAGTGAGGGTATATTATCATTATGCCTTTAGCGCCGATATCGGCGGCGGTGAATACAATCTCCCACTCTTCCAGCCGAATCCCTACTACCTTCTGCGTGTCAGCAAAGGAGGCGATAACTTCCATAGCATTAAAGACGCGCTGCAGTTCTGGCAGAATTGGAAACAGGCACATCCCAAAGACCCTCACAATGCGGTAATTGAGATCACTGATAGCGGAGTATATACAGAAGACCGACTGCGCACACGGCTGGAAGATGGAGAGCACCTGCAAATTCGCGGCGCGAATTGCGAACGGCCCGTCATTCGCTTGCTCGACCGGCGTCCCGACCGGACGGATTCGCTGGAGTTAACAGGAGAGCCGAATGTGGCGGCACAAGCAGGAGGCTACCTGACGCTGGACGGTTTGCTCATCACCGGGCGCGGCGTGCGCGTCGATGGAGATCTCGCCGGAGTGACAATCCGCCACTGCACGCTGGTACCCGGCTGGGAGATTGACGAGCATTGTGAACCCAGATGGGAGACCGAGCCGAGCCTGGAACTGGTGAATACTGGCGCTCGCGTCACCATTGAGCACAGCATTCTCGGCCCCATCCTGGTAGATGAGAATGAAGTGACTTCAGACCCTATCCGCATCAGCATCAGCGATAGCATCCTGGATGCCTCACATCTACGGCGCGGCGCGCTGGGAGGGTTAGACAGACCAACAGCTTACGCCCAACTGACGATGAGACGCTGCACCGTCTTTGGCCGCGTGCGGGTTCATTCCATCGAGTTAGCAGAGAATAGCATTTTTAACGACATCGTGCAGGTTGCCCGCAGTCAGACAGGTTGTGTGCGCTTCTGCTACGTACAGGAAGGGTCTCGTACTCCCCGGCGCTACAACTGCCAGCCCGACCTGGTAAAGCAGGTGGTGAGCGACGATGAGAGCATTCCCGATGATGAAAAAACAGAGGAGACACGGCGCGAAGTTGCGCGAGTGGTGCCCATCTTTAATAGCATCTACTATGGCACTCCCGCCTACTGCCAGCTTGCCAACAACTGTGCCGATGAGATCAAGCGCGGCGCAGATGACGAGTCAGAGATGGGTGTCTTCCACGATCTTTTCCAACCACAGCGGGTGGCAAATCTGCGCGCCCGTCTCGACGACTTTACACCTGCTGGAAATGAAACCGGCATCATCTACGTCAACTAGGAGGACCATATGAACGGCGACTTCAAGGGCGATTTTTCACGCGACAGCTTCGGCATCCTACGCGATTTCGCATCGGTACGCGATCTCACATACTCGTTACTACAAGACTCCTCAGGAAAGAAAGACAGCTCAATACTGCGCGATTTCTCACTCCTGAGCAATTTCTCACGCCTGCTCTGGCAACAGGGACGGGTAATTCTTGACGCAGATTTAAATGAGCAGATAGATATTCTCCTCCACTATCTGCGCTCCCTGGCCCGCGACCTTATCGGCCCCCAGGGAGGACCGATATATCATGATGATGCCAGTAATCAAGATTATACCGGCTTCGCTCTCTACACCAGTAGCTCCGATAAGGGAAAACTACATATCAGGTTGGGACACTACTACGTCGACGGCATTCTCATCAGAAACGAGCAGGATATTGCCTATGCGGATCAGCCTTACTCTCCGCCAGCCACAACAGACTCGCTGACAAGCAACAAGAATGGCTACCTGGCCTACCTGGATGTCTGGGAGCGCCAGGTAACCTCGCTTGAGAATGATCTTATCCGCGAGTTCGCGTTAGGCGAGGGTGGTCCAGATACGGCCACGCGTGCCCAACTGGTCTGGCAGGAAAAAACTTTAAACCTTGATGATTCCAATCTTGCTGTGCTGTATAAAACCATCGTTGGAATCAACGATGAAAAGGGAGTTGATAGATACCAGAACGTCAACACATTAAAGGAGGAGCTGGAAGAGCTTTTGCAATCCCGCAATCGAGGGCGTCTCGCGGCAATGGCCAAAGAAACGACAGACGAAGATCAGAACAATGCCTGCATCATTCCGCCTGCTTCAAGCTATCGCGGGCCAGAGAACCAGCTTTACAGAGTAGAGATTCACACAGGGGGACCTGCGTGGCCAGATACCGCGAAGACAAAGGCAGCGAGCGGCAGTGGTGGTCAAGGGGCAACTTTTGTTGTCTCTCGTGAAAACGGCTCCGTGCTTTTCCCTATTCTTTCCGCACAGACGGGGGATAACAATACCGTGACCGTCACCCTGGATGATCTTGGACGCGACGACAGCCGTTTCACGCTCAACAAGAACGACTGGGTAGAGATAGTGTATGAGGACAATGTATTGATGGGAGTGCCAGGTCCTCTCTATCAGATAAGCACTATTGATACTATCGCGATGACAGTTACACTTACGCCCGCAAAGAATGCCGTCCCACCCGATTTCACGAAGAAGCTGTTGCTGCGCCTGTGGAACTATCGGGGAAGCAGGGCAAAAAATCCTAAAGCAGGAGAAGCGGAACTGGCCGATGATGGAGCACTGAAGGTGAAAGAAAATACCTGGTTCCAACTGGAAAATGGTATCCAGATCCAATTCCAGCCAGCCAAGGAGTCTCCTGAACCGGGAGCGCTGGCGTACCGCACAGGAGACTACTGGCTCATTCCCGCACGCACTGTTACAGGTGATGTAATATGGCCTCAGTTGCCACAGCCCCCGGCTTCACAAGGCAATCCAGAGCGGGCGCCGCTGCCACCTCACGGAGTGCGGCACCACTACGCCCCACTGGCCTATATCACGGTTGACGCCAATGGTGATGTGTCAGTAGCAACTCCTCCTCTGCAATACACTTTCAAATCGTTGGTGGTACTCTCATTGTAGGGACAGCACGCACGAAGTGATTTCCAGTTGTGCTGACTACATCCCCATCCTCGGCCTATTCGGTCTATATTGAACAGCCACACGGGTTGCATCGGTAGAGAAGAGCGCTGGATCTTGGGGCTGAGATGAATCCACCGTAGAATAGGAGAGGCGGAGGTACACGCATGAAGGAATGGCAAAAACTACGCGAATTAACGAAAAACTGATGAGACAGGCATTTGTGAATACATGGGAGAGCTGACGCCAAACACCCTGTTGTAGCCGACCTGTTGGATCCAGGAGCCTGAGAAATCTAACTGATGGGGCAATGACTCGGAGCTTAGTAAGCTCCGAGCCAAAATAAAGTGGACCACTCTGCTCGTACTAGTTTGCGGTGCAAAACGAGCCTCTGAAACGGCTTGAGAGCGTGGTGATGAACGAAGTTTGGTGGTAAAATACCCAAAGAGGAGAGAAAAGAAGGAAAAGCAGAGCAAAGGGAAAGAGACATTATGCTCATCACCCGTGCACGGTTTGACGAGGAACGAGCTCAATACTCTGAAGTGGCAGCGAAGACGCCTGCCCTACTAAAACAGTTGAATCTGCTCCTGGATGACGACGAACCGCTGGAGCAGGTGCGAGCAGACCTGGCACAGCGGTATCGACTGACCACGCTCCACGGACGCCACTCGACCCCTGTGGAAGTGATCCTACGTCTGTTTGTCCTCAAACAGCTTTTCAATTGGGGCTTTGAACAAACCGAAAAGCAGGTCCGTGCCAGTGCGCTGTTGCGTTGGTTTTGTCGCCTCACAGCTTCGCGAGTTCCTCACGCGACCACCCTTCTTCGTTGGGTTCAGCTCATCCGTCCTGAAACGCGGCAGGAGATTACTAAACGTGTGATGAGCGTCCACACCCCATCCCGCAAGGAGTCGAAAAGCGCACCCCGGCAGAACATGACTCAAGAAGCGTAGGAGCCCCAGAAGAGGAGAAAGCAAGATGCTCATCGATTGCTATGGACCTGAAGATGTATTTGCCCGTGTCCCGGAAGTGGCAGCGACAACCGATCCGGTGCTCAAACATCTGGATATCCTTCTGGAGGATGATGCTCTTTTCAGTCAGGTGAAAGCAGACTTGGCACGGCGGCATCCTCGAACTTTAGGCTGTGGTCGTCATTCGACGCCGGAGGAAGTCATCTTACGTCTCCTCATCGTCAAGCACTTGTTTCAGTGGAGTTTCCAAGAAACAGAGGATCGGGTCAAGGATAGCCTGGTGCTGCGCTGGTTCTCTCGCGTCTATTTTGAACAGGTCCCCGACGATACCACCCTGATTCGTTGGGCACACCTCATCCGTCCTGAAACCATGCATGCGCTCAATGATCGGGTGGTTGAGCTTGCCGCTCAAGCGAAGGTGATCAAGGGGAGGAAACTGCGCTTAGATGTCACGTGTGTGCAGACCAGCATCCATCATCCGACCGATAGCGGCCTCCTGGTCGATAGCGTGCGGGTGCTTTCTCGTTTCGTCGAGCGAGCCAAACCGCTGGTGGAAGGCACGCTCGCGCAAGCGGCAGAGGTCTGCCGCTCGCGGATACGAAGTGCGCGCCAGGTGGCCCAAAAGCTCCAGATGGTGCGGCAAGCCAGGCAAGTGAGAACGCACTTGATCCATCAGGCTGAGAAGCAGGCAGAGCGCCTGCTAGCTGGGGTTCAGCCATTTCTCCCTCTGGTCGAGCGGGTCATTGTTCAGGCACGCACCAGAGTCCTGGAAGGCAAGCAGGTGGCGGCGAGCGACAAAGTGCTCAGTCTCTTTGAGCCTCACACGCGTATCATTCCTCGCCACAAAGGCGGTGCATCTGTTGAGTTTGGCCGACAAGTCGAGCTCGATGAAGTGGAAGGGGGGATCGTGACGCGCTTCCAAATTTTAGCGCATCCCGATGAGCATGGACAAGCCCTCCAAGCATTGGAGCACCATCGTCATCTCTTTGATCATCCCCCATACTGGCTTTCTGGAGACCGTGGGGTGCATTCTGCGGAGACCGAGGTGCAAGCGCTGGCGGCAGGGGTCGAGGTGATCGCTATCCCAGCGGTGGGCAAGGTCTCACCTTTGCGGCAAGCGATAGAACAGACACGACGCTGGAGAAGAGCGTATCGATGGCGGGCAGGCATCGAGGGGAGAATCGCGAGCTTACGTCGGGACTATGGATTACGCAGATGCGACTACCATGGGCAAGACGGGATGGAACGGTGGATTGGGTTCGGAATCATTGCCAGTAACCTGCGCCATATCGCTCAAGCCCAGGTGATCAAGAAGGCGAAAAAGCAGGCAGCTTGAGAAGAGGCTCCCATCAAGAGGGAAGAAAAACAACCAACCAGCTCCGAAAACCGATAGGTCGCTCTCATGCGGCTTTTCAAGCCAATTAGTGCGTTTTGCATCGCAAACTAGTACTAGTTTGCGGTGCGAAATGGGCCTGTGAAGCCGTATGATAGCAAGCAACGTGTATAAAGGAGAGGAGAAAACGAGCAAGAACGACATGAAGCAAGAACGACATGAAGGAGGAAGGCAAGATGCTTGTCGACCGCTATCAAGCAGAAGATGTGTTTGCGCGGGTGCCTCAGATGGCCGAACGCATCGAC
>WNFI01053046.1_pt1 | contig 23830 bp, 21 predicted proteins | sample 5400471 | NCBI WGS metagenome assembly WNFI01 (sample SAMN13153348, study PRJNA577476) | soil metagenome | isolation source: 100 cm saprolite on Douglas fir-dominated hillslope | place: USA:California | collected 2013-09-17
CAAAATATGCGAATCCGCGCCCGGCTTCGATGTCCTGTGCGGCGAGATACCGTAGCAGCGAGCTCTTGCCGCTACCGGTTTTGCCGATCAATGCAACGTGCGTTGTCCGGCGCGTATTACTCAAGCGCAGGTGCCGTCGCGATATCTCTCCGTCCGTGATCTGATTCCCCAGATCCAACGTCCCGCGTTCGTCATACCACGCTCCGCGACGCCGTCCGAGGAGACGGCTCCACATACCCGCAATGATGTGCTCGAAGAAATTCATAATCGTGCGGTCGCCGCAGTGTTTCGATGGCGCGGCTCCTCCAGTAACGACCCTTCCAAGGATTCCGGACTGTTCCCTGCTGCGGCGCGTAGCGACGCACGGCAAGTCTTCCGGGGCTTAATCTTGATTTCCTTACAAGCTGCGAGATGGTAGATGGACTTCTGATTGCACGTCCGGCCGAGTTCGAGCGCCGTTCGTCGGTCAGGGAGGCACAGCACGACATCAAGGACGTAGACACCCTTCGAGTCGTCGAACCAGAGGCCAAAAGCACAGTCCGGCTTCACCAGGAGGTCCAAGTTGAGCGAGACGAAGGCAAAGATGTTTTGCCAGGTTGGAGCCACGGTTAGAGTGACCGATCGCTCCGGGTAGATGGACACGGCGAATAGCTTCCGCCCGACCCAGTCGCCGTCTCGCAAACTGACGGTCGCTCCTAGGGCCCTCGCGTGAATCCCCAGCGCGGCGTCGACCAGTTTCACGATTGAAGCCCTGAGTGCTTCTGCCGCGAGGGTGATGATGACCGCTTGCGTTTTGGGATACGCCGGGGTAAAACTAAAGGGCTCCGGCGCAGAAACGCCGGGGACTACCATTTCCTCCAATTGAGGTGAGAAATCGGTGAGATACGACTTGAAGTCGCAAAACGTGCTTGCCACGGGTGCCTCCGTGGTGCGCACGACCTGCGATTAGCAGGTACGGGCCGGGGCGTTTCTGAGACGCTTTGGCCCTTTTTCGTGCTCCACCTGAAAACAAATGCTATGGCTCCAGCTCTGAATCGAACCCCCATCAGTGTGGAATTGATCTGAATTGTTCGGCGTAGCGGCAGGTCTCATGAAGAGGTTTTTACAATGGCAGAGGAACCAAGATGCTGGCGGATAGGTGACGTGATATATGACACGGTCTCGTTCCGGCTATGGAAGCCAGACAAAGGAGAGCCTTCACGGCCACTCGGCCCAAAGGAAGCTGAACTCCTATATTTTTTTATCAGCAACTATCCTAAACGTTTGACCTTCAAAACGCCTCAACAAGTCATGAGGAAGGCATGGGGAGAAGTACTAGGTGACGACCTGCTTTACAAGACAACACAGGCCCTGCGAGATGCACTAGGAGACTCCAAGAAAGAAATCATCGTGGCGCAACCGCACCGATTAGAGGTCGAACCTATAGCGGTTCCGTGTCCATCCATAGAGATATTGAAGAGCAAGCATTTGCCAAGCAGAGCCCAAGACTTGTATTCCACTGGGAATGAGATAAGGCTTTCGGGTAACGACGGGGCCTCGGATGCGTCGTCGCTGAAAGAGTCCGACTTGGTTCGCACGACCGCGGGGATGTTCGACCGAAAGATCCTTTTCTCTTATGACGGAGGTTATGCCGAGGCCATTCGACTGTTCGGCAGCGGAGACGAATTCGTCGTGGCGACCCAGAAAGAACGGTTTGACGTGAAGTATGCGCATAGCCTTTATACGATCCCCCCAGAGCTACAGGACGGGGCACAGCAGCGGATTGCGCGACTTGAGGAGGAAGCACGTAGCACTAACAAACGGTTTTTCAATGGCCCAGCGGTTCGATTGATGCGTTGGAACCACAATCAGGAAAGTCCGACTGAGGCCCATAACCTAAAGCTAGAACTGGGCGCGGTAGGGTGGTACGACCTCGAAGGAACCAATAACCTCATTCGCGAGGAGGGTCGCCAGAGAGAAGCGTACGCGCGTTATATCGACCTACCCAAGATTGAATCTGGAGATTTCGAGGCGGGTTGTAAACTTTCCAATCTTACTGGCAATGCTGTGACCATTTTCACTGCAGACGGAAAGGTAGGCTTTCAAAAGCGCGGTATTTTTCAATCTGCTGTACCTGGGCAAATCACTTCCGCCGTCGCTGAGAATGTCAATCGCTATAAAGATGATACCGACCCCGAGTCACCCAGCGTGCTACTCAAACCACAGGTTGGATCGTCGTTCGCAAGGGACCCGAACTACACTCCACGAGGCGTACCCCATCCGCTAGCGGCCGTCCGGCGTGGGCTAGCAGCTGAAATTTCGCCTGATATCCTGGAGCATGTCGATCAAGGCATACTGGTGACGGGCCTCGCCCTTGGACTTGATTCTCTACACGCCGATCTCCTCTGGATCGTTCTTGTCAATGCCACCGCTGAGAAATGTCTGGAGTTGCTGCGTGATAGGGAGGGAAGCGAAGTTGATGAAGGCGAACTCGATTTCGTGACACCCCGCTTTGATAACCCCATTACCAAGGAACTGTTGAAGCGTTCGGATTGGGTTGCTGCCGGGAAGGCCTCTCTCATCCGCGCTATCAAATTGATCAAACTTTTTTCGCCGGGCGGCGATCCACGAGAGGCGTTTCACACTCTCAATACGGCGTCGTAAATCGTTAGGAATTAGAAACCGATGTTAGAGATTAGCACTTCATTGTAGCGTCGCCCGGCACTTTTTTGTGACGTGTAGACCGAAGGGCCGGTAACGGCATAGACGTTTCCACCACGAGGATTGCGGATCTGGGAAAATCGATTTTCGCTCGCCGCTTGTTTGTACCCCGTCCCGGGTCCAAGCCTGACATCACGCTGGGAGGTACGCTTGGTCAAGGGGTTGAAGGGATGCCAAAAGGTTGTGGGTTATGAGTTCTACCGAGGGTTCTATGCCGACGCGGAGCAACGTCGTGTCTTAAAGAACGAGGAGCCCCTTTCTGTGTCATTAACGCGGAAACAATACGACGTACTAGAGTTTTTTCTTAAAAACCCACGAAGCTCATTGCGCGGAAGGATGTCACAATCTTAGACAAGACGTCTGGGCGAAATCCACTGGACAACTATTTGTCCAAGATTGCAGGCAAGCTCGGCGTCGATAAAGACGATTTATTCAAATTAACCTGGGGTGTGGGCTATTCGTTCGAGGCCAATGTGCGCCCGATCTTTGCCAGTGATCGCGAGGAAGCCGGTGTCATTTTCAAAGCTTCTGAGATGCACTTCAACATGCATACGATCGTCTCGATGCGGGAAAGTCTAAAACAGAGCCTGCGAGCGCTTGAGATAAATCCGCATGGTCTTCCTGAGGCTCACGTCACGGTGGCATATAACTACATCAATCTCGGGATGGCGGCCTATTCGGACAGAACTGCCCAGCGAGGTAATTCCTAAGGCACGTCAACACTCGGCAGACGCGTTAAAAATGGACCTACAGTCATCCAGAGCACTAGGGGTGCTCGGGCTGATTTCTTTGATTTATGACTATGACTGGGAGAAGGCCAAGATGCAATTGGAGGGTGCCCTGGAGTTAAATTCAAGCGACGCGGCAACCTTGCTTTCGTACGCTCATTTCCTGGTGGGTAGCGGCAGACTTGACGAAGCTGTTAAGGCAGCCGAGAAAGCTGCCCGAATCGATCCCATGGACCTCATCATTCACTCGAGTGTCGGCTGGTTCCACCTGTTTGCAGGAGATGCACGAAGAGCGATTGAACTGGGAGAAAAGAGCAAGTTCCTCTATCCGGGTTTTCCTCCCGCGTACGTTATTCTCGGATGGGCTTATGAGGCGGCAGGACTGTATGCGGACGCACAAAGACACTACGAATTGTCACTCGACAAAGAATATTCGCCAGCGGCCTTAGCATCTCTCGGACACCTCCAGGGAACGCTTGGTGATCGCCGCAAAGCCCTGGCGACCTTGAAAGAGTTGAACCAACTGTTCGAAAGCGGTTCTATCTCGTACGTCCCTAGCTATTGCCGGGCTCTTGTCTTCGCCGGACTCAACGAAGTTGAAGAATGCCTTGACGCCCTCGAAGACGCTTGCGGGCAGCGCTGTGATTGGCTGATTCACCTAGCGGTGGAACGGCGATGGGATCCCGTGAGACAAAACCCAAGATTCAGGAAGTTGGTCCACAGAGTCGGCGTAATCCCACCACCAGATCTGGCTCCAAGAAGTTAGACCTTGACCTGCTCCCTCAAAGTCAACCACCAAGATCTGGATCGACGGCCATCCCCAGCACTTTAACAGCCATTCCGGGATGTAGCATCGATCCTTATTGTCCTCGCACCACAGTTTCAGCTCCCGTGAGTCTTCACAACTCTGCTCATTCAATCCGAGCTCTCGGACCTGCTCCTCAAGCCGGTGCGCCGTGCCGGCCCATTCTCGGGAGGCCTTCCACTGGCCCAGTTCGAGTTCTTCGCATTGCGAGCCATCAGGGATCTCTTCTCCGTCGGAATGATGATACGTCGGTTAACTGCGCCATTGCAAAACCACTCCCTAAAGCTCGGACATGCTGAGGACTCTAGTCTCTCGCCTCTACCCTGGGGCCGGAGCGGTGTGATTCTGCTGAATCTGATCTTGGAGATGGCTGCTTTGCCATTTCTATAATGTGTTTTACACCTAACCGCAGTGTCCTTGATGGTAACCTATCGGGCAAGAGACCAGGCGCGTCAGAGGAGCCGGCTCGCCACAGTGCGAGAAGTATTCCACACAACAGCTACTTTTTCCTCTGACAGAACCGATTGCAAATCGGTTGCCGTTGTGAGATCTTCCCACCGGGATCAGGCAATAACGGCAGGTCCTAGTTGGCTCTCCACGCGGTAGCCGCGGATAGCGGAGGGTCATACACTGGAGAGGGCGCTGAATGCCACAACTCGTTCAACTTTCTATCGCACATGGCTGAACACATTCCAACCATCGACCATATCGTTCTTTTGGCCGATCTTGACAATACACTTTTCAACTGGATCGACTATTTTGCTCCTTGTTTTCGGGCAATGGTTCAAGTACTTGCGGATATTACCGAAGTCCCTGAGGACGAGATTTGTCTCCAATTCAAGCAAGTTTATTCAAATCGCGGAATTTCGGAATGTAGCGGCACAATACAGGAACTCGAACTCTACAAACAGCAGCCCGCTCACACGAGGGAGCAATTGCAGCGTGCCGCCTGGATTGCCTTTAGCCGAGCGAGAAAACGCTGTCTGCATCCTTATCCGCATGTACGATCAACGATGCACTGGCTCAAGCGACAAGATGCCATGATAATCGGGGTAACTAATTCGTGCGCCGTGGACGCGGTTAATAGGATCCATTTGTTGAAGCTCGCGAGCTTCTTTGACGCTCTCGTTGCGTGGGATGGAACGCAGACTGATGCGACGCGACTGCCGGAGCTGAGCCATCGCTGCTTCCCAAATCGCCAGATTATCTGTATTCCTAGCTTCAGTCGGAAGCCTAGTGCAGAAGCATACCGTGCAGCCTTGATGCATCCGGGAGCTCGGTCTAAGCCATCGATCTGGGTAATCGGCGATAGCATGTCGAATGATCTGTTGCCCGCTAAGGAAGTCGGGGCTAGAACCGTGTGGGCGAGGTACGGTCGCCGCTGTGACCAACAGAACCTCGATACGGTGACCTCGGTTACTCATTGGGGAGCAGAGCAGATACAACGGGCATATGACACGACATTGCTAGTGCCCGACTTTGTCATCGATGATTTTGCGGATCTACGAAAGATTGTCGTCGCTTGCGATAGAACGGTTTGACGCCTCCCGTCTATAGTCGCTAGCCTCGCAGTTCCCCCAATGGGCAGAACCGTTGACACGCGTACAGAAGAGAATAATACTTATAACACCTCCCTCTTTGCGGCACCCTTATGAGCGGATCAAAGAAATCAGTAGAATGAAAGACGCAACAACTCAGCTTGCACTTAGACAGCAGAGAGTTCATGCCGCCATTCAGCGCGTTGGTGGCTATTGGCGGCCTCTCGCGGGCGTTGTTCGCCTGCTTGAGGAATTGGGAGAAGTAAGCGAACTACTAGACACGGTTTCGTTAACTGAACCGAAGGGGACTGCTCTTGCGGAAGAACTAGCCGATATTTGGATCATCACCACGTGCACCGCGAATCAGTTCAACATCAAGTTGACGTATGACGTGCCCGATAAAGATCCGCGGCAAACGGTGCACACGGTATTCCCAGATGCTGTGTCTCATGCCGGAAAAGTCGGCAGGATCATAAACTACTACGACGGGCCGAAGAATCCCAGGACATTCGATTCAGCTCCTACATTATTCGATGCGTGGCCCACACTATCGCCGACTATTGCGAGACTGCATATCGATCTCTATCATCTGGCGCAATTATATGCCCTGGACCTCGATAAAGCGATCGATAGTAAGCTCGCGAGCATGGTCTCGCTCGATAGAGGGCGGTATCCTCAGACATTCGATCCGAGTACCGCAGACTCTTTGGCAAGTTTCAATTCTGTCCGGAAGCGGACAGCGTGCCCGTATGCAATGAACGCGAGCCTGTGGGGTGCTCCGCACTGGAATTCACAGTGGTCAACCGAGCGTAACGCAGAAGTTATCTTGCCGTTTTTACTCATTTTTACGAAGGCTGCCCCGCACGAACGTCTGGACGGATTCGTCATCGCAATTGACGATCTCCTGTTGCAAACTGACATGTGTGTACTCTCAGCGTGGTTCCGCGGGCTCCTATTGGCGCTGGCCGATCGAGACCCAAAGCCTAGCAGCTTGAAAGAAGACAATGTCCTAAGGTCGGGATGGCAATTCACTTACAATAGTGTTCGTCTATTTGTGGCAGTGTTCTCTCCCCTCTACGGCCCAAATCACAGCAGACACTCAGCTAAAGGGACGTACGTCGTCTTGCAACCGGAAACGTCGTTTGACTGGAACAACATCGGGTCGCATTTTTTGGAATCCGAAGGTAAGAAGAAAGAAATTCGCCGCCGCTTTGCCGAAAAGAACGTTGTTTATCCCGCGGATCTAATTGCCCAGCGTCTAGAAGCTGCACTCTACCTGCTTCCCCGATGGAGTGACGACAGGTGCGTACGATGGTGGGAGCAACTGGGCGTCTAGTCCGGTGAAATCACGGTTGCAGTGGAAGGGTCACACCCGAGCTTGATCTTCAAAGTTGGCGCATTCTCGTCTTCGGTCAATCCGGACAGTTTTAGAGCATTTATCCCCAGCTCGAACGCCGTGCGTACAGACTGACCAAATCCGAGTCCGCGGTAAAATGCGGCGGCGAATTTTCTTGCCGCAAGATCGCCAATAGTACCGGTCACCCCGATGACAAAATCAATGACTTCTGCAATGGCGCTTGCCTGCACATCTGAATAACACGCATTGAGCACAACAACACGAACGCTGCCACTGAAGGACTGAAAGAGGTGCTTCAAAGCCGCGCCAGAAACGAGCACCTCACTGGATTCTGTATCTCCCTGCAGCACTATACCCGGTTCTCCCGTCCCATGGCCGCTGAAATGAACAACAATCGGCCTTTCCCGCAATAGAGCATCATGAAGATCGTCAGGCTGAATCGCCCACCGCGACTTCAGTTCAAGGCGGTCTCGATATTGCAGGGCATGGAAAACATTCTGAATCGCATGAATCTCCTCGTCGAGTTGCAATCGACTAGATGCAAGGGGATTAGCAGCGAGAAACAGAACTGTCTTCTTTTCGGAAGGTGTACCCTCTGAGGAGGCTTTCGCCAGGCCGTTTCCCAAACTAGTCAGTGCAGCTGCACGGCCAGATCGCACATCAGCTTTCTCGTCTGATATATTTGTTGACATTCTTGTTGCCCATCGCGTAACAGCCTCAGCAACGCTGATGATGGATTGGTAAGCATTTGAAGCGCTTTCCTGTCCCCGCTTGGCAGCATCGCGTATCTGTGCTAAATAACGCAGCGTCAGCGGATCTGGCCTGACGTCAGCAGCAAGTATCGCCGCGAAATCCTCTATCACCTTTCGCAAGAGCATTATAGCTGGATTATCACGCATCCGTATTACATCACTCAGAGTGAGGCTCTGAAACGGCTCAAGCACGCCGACAATCATTGCTGCTCGAGAGTAAAAGGGAAGATTGAGTACGAGCTCTGGATTGGAATAGGACAACCCGCAGTCAACGGTTCCGATGCCAGGAATTACTCCTAGAATTGGTCGTCGATACTCCTCAACATAACTGCTTATCCAGAGCCACGCAAGAACCCGCTCGAACCGCTCACGTGCACTGGCCCCCAGGTTATACTCGAGAAGCCCCAGATCCTCAACTACTCGCCACAAGAATGCGTGATCACCTAATCGCTCAGGAATTGCTGCCAATAGCTTCTCATATTGAGACGGCGACACCTTTGGCGTGAATAAGCGTCTCGTCTGAATCAGATGTTCGCTCCAGAACCCTCTTCGTGTGGCAGGGCCCTGTCTCGACGCCAAGTCCTTGATGGCCTTTGCCCATCCAATTCTCACGGCGCTCGTCATGTCCTGATGTCGAAACTGGAAATTCGGCTCGAAAGAGGTTAGCCAGCGACGGGCAGAATCCCGGGCCCATTCTTCGGCCAGCCATGTAGATTCAAATTGCACGCGATGCTGCTGTTGAATGGTCTCTGGATCTACGGATGAACCAACAAAATAGATCAGATCTGCGGCCTTCAATAATCGCAAATCATCAGCGAGATCGTGCACAAGGGGTGACTGCACCAAATCACTCGTCGGAAGAATTAGACAATCGTTAGTTAGAAAGACAGCCCATCGCAACGCTGCCCGCAATCGCTCAGTCAATATTTTGCGCGGCCTTATCCGTTCTCGAAACCTATAAAGGCGGACAGTTTGGTGATGAAGGAAATGAATAAACATTTTTGCTCTTTGTCCGCAAACGCCGAACAGCTTTCGCACGCAACCTTCCTAAGCGATTGCAAACATGCCCTCATATATCAGCAATTCGTGGCCCCGATTCGAGTCTGTGCACCTTTGCTGCCGCGACGGACGCGGCGAACTGGCAGCTGGGCTAGGGCCGTTATTAGTCCTTTATCACCGAGACAGAGGCAGCCGGATGTGACGACGATGATATCGTTGGTTCCACTTGGAAGTATCGGAACAAATAGCAACGTATCGAAGGTCGTCATTCCAATACAGGCCACCATAGAAACGCCGCAATCAATCACACTAGTTTCTTTCTGAACATAAAGTGATGGGCTCGATGCTTGCCACTTCGTCCAAGCGTCGTTTCGTTATAATGTATCTCCGTGAACAAGTGTGAAAAGAGGGAGGATACCTCTACTCGAGACGGATGATACATTAGGTTGCCATACTTGCCCAGTCGACTCTCTCGACTGCGAGCCTTATCATCGCTCTGTGAATAGCATACCAAGCCGAATGTGGCACCTTTGTCAAGAAGTCTGTAGACGCGACGAGCATACTGCACTCGATTCTCCATCGGGATATGATGAAATACGCTGTAATCAAAAGCAAAGGCAAACAAGCCACGCGACTGATAAGACAAGATATCCGCAACGTAAAATGACAAAGTTGTCAGACCAGCGTGTTGTTGCGCTTTTGTCAAAGCAGCATCGATTGCGACGTTGCTGATATCAATACCCGTTACTTTAAATCCGTGACTAGCGACAAAGTCGGCGTGAACACCTTTACCACAACCAATATCGAGTACTCTTCCGCCACATGGAATGTGCTGTAACCAGATTTTCAGTTCGGCAGGAGGGCTATCGAGTTCCCAGGGTAGATCGGATACCTCAGCGTACATTCGGTTCCAATGCTCTGCAGCTCGCGAGTCAACCGCCGCTGATTTGTGTACGATATTCCTCTTAAGTTCAGTCATAGGTCTCCTAATCATCCAAAAAATAGTTTCGTACGGCCAAGCCGAAGCATTGTCCACTACGAAAGAATTTCGTCACGCTCTGATCGGAGGGCAGATTGAGTGCCCAGCAAACACTTAGGCTTCACCACAACTCCACCAAATCGGTTGAACTTGGGATGCGTTACCCAAGCCGGTTGTCGTGGTCCTGATCTATATTCAGAAAGGCCCGGCTCAGACGTGGCATCGAATCTATAGGAACCTCCGTGCCTGTACCCTTAGCACCTTTGTTGAAGCGGGGAGAGCCGCGCACGCGCCGCCCCTTCGCCATGGTCTCAAACGCCGGATTATCTATACTCGAGTCAAACAGGTAGGTGAAGTCGAGCCTCTGCGACCGAATAGTCGCTGGGCGTTTCACATCGGGGAGGAAATATTCCGAAGGCACTGTGACGTCAGTGTGATAGTAGCCTTTGTATTCACGATAATCGCACTTCTGTAGGAAATCTGGCAAATTGACTGGACACTTCAGAACTGCCAGGCGGGCAGGATTGGTTGGCAGGGACACTAGTTCCGTGGCTTTACCGGAGACGGTATCCGTAGCGCCCCAGATAGTACGCATGGCCCATTCAAGTGCATCCTCGAGCGAATCTATCCTAGAGGTCGCCAAGCCTTCGGGGTAGCCGCCTAGCAAGTCATCCATTTCATGCATTATCCGCGCGAGAGTTCCGGACTTGGCCATGTGACCGACCGAGTTGACAGAAAATGCGAGACCGCCGGGAAACCGGTGGTCCTGCCACCAGCGGCGGTCGGCATTTGCGGAAAAGACATTGACCCCAGCGAGCCATTTCCACGTCGTACGGGCACTGCCTGGCTTTTCGAGGAACACCTCGTCGTTGTAAATACGGTCAGGCTCGATGTCCTGCAGCAGATAGAGCGAGCAGAGGCGCAAGGCGATCTGTTTCATGGTGCCGTCCGGCACGGCGTTTGCGAGCCTCGGCGAGATGGCCGCGATGACAAATCCGCTCTTGCGACCTTCGAAGGATTGCCGCGTCCATCGTGACCGTGCGTCCTGGATTTTGTCTCGAATGGAATCGTCGTTTCCCTGAAGGTCTGCATCGGTGAGAATACAAAATGTGATCAGGTTCAGACGGGCCGCGATCCGACCGAAGAGGCACGGTTGGTACCTCTGGAGCCATGCGCCTAGAAGGTCCACTGCCTGAGTCTCATCGAACGCCTGAAACAGGCGCTGATGCACGGCTTCAATGTCGGGATTGAAGCCAACGCTTCCTCTCCAGTAATCCGTTGCTACTTTGGACAAAAGCTCGGCTATGCTCATCTTTCGAACTATCTTCCCTTTCCAAATCAGCATCCAGCGTTTTGCGACGGTCAACCAAGCCGTGCTGTCCGCAAACGTCCGCTGAGGCGTAGTAAATAAACTCCGCGTCCTGATTATTCAGCCAAGTCGCGCCTCGATGAACAGATCTAGTCGCCGAACTACAGGAATTGCGCCGGTAAACCCCGACGACACGAAGCTGGCTCTACCGCTAAGGGCAACGTCCGAACGCGATTGTACACCGCCGAGCTGCCTAGAGGACTTCTCAAGCCGGCTACGGCTTTGGATTTCCAGCAAAATTGCTCAAAGTATCTGTATTCACTCGGTGACTGGTGCAGAGCTTCCCTCTTCACCGGCGAGCTTTCCCAAGTTGCGAACGCTTTTGCTGTACCCCGGAGGGGTTGATGTATGATGGACGGCCTAACAACTCTCTTGTTCCTCTTCGCTTGCGAGCCGAGGTGTTACAAGTTATGCCGCAAACCCTACAGACAATACACGACATCCCCCTGAAGGAAATCGAGATCAGCGAAGACAATGTCCGAGAATCAAGGCCCACGACGGACCTTGACGAACTCGCGGCAAGTATCAGGCTGCACGGTTTGCTGCAGCCGGTGGTGCTGAAGGGCGAATATGGACATCCGAGATACGAGTTGATCGGAGGCCAACGCAGGCTGTTGGCGCATGAGAAACTCGGCCGCAGGACGATGCGTGCAGTCTTTGCGGGAAAGGACCTCGATAAGACCGACATCGTGATTCGATCACTCGTTGAGAATCTTCAGCGGGTCGAGCTTGAGTACGCAGACACTGCCAAGGCGGTCACTTATCTATATCGCAAGTTTGGAAGTGACGAGCATGCTGTCGCGCAGCATACCGGCCTTTCGATTCGAAAGATTCGAGAGTTCGTTGAAATCGAGGCTCGTGCAACGCCAAGAATGAAAAAGCTCATGCAGAAGGGAAATGTGTCTCCCTCCGATGTGAAGCGAGCTATTCGCGCCGCTCAGGACAATATGAGAAAGGCAGAGGAACTTCTTGATCTCATTCTCGAGCACAGGCCAACCGGACACCAGAAAAGGCGACTCGTCGCTTATGCGGAACAGCACTCATCGGAATCTGCGAAAAAGATTTTCAACGAAGCCATGAAGCCGGCGGTGGAACAGAATCTAGTAATTAGTCTTCCCACCGACTTAATCGAGGCTCTGAAGAAGGCAACAAATGCATTGAAGGTCGAAGCGGACGAGCTTGCCGTGCGGATCCTCAGTGAATGGCTTGAGAGCCAGGGTTTTGCCGCATGACAACAAGATCTGGTGACAAGCAGCTGACCGAAGCGCTGGCAATTCTTATCTCCTGCACACATTCTAAGAACAGGTCGAAATCGCTCACAGAGATAGCTAAGTGGGTCAAGATAGCGTCCGCAATGCTTGGCAGTACGCGTAAGGTGGCTGAGCGCATTGGATTGTCACCCCAAATGCTCCGGCAGTTTGAATCCGTAGAAGGACTGACCCCGTCTGTTCAAGAGATGTTCGCAGCGAGAAAACTCGACAGTGTGGACGCCGCCGCGCACCTTGCAATGCTCGCAGGAAAGGACCAGTTCTACGTTGCTAAGCTACTTGCCAGTGGAGAGATTGATACGAGCGATGTGCGGGTAGTCCATCAACTACGGAAAGAAGGTTCCAGGCAGGAGATAAGTTCCATAGTGAAGCGAGTTATTGAGAGCAAAACGAAGCAAGAGTACATAGCGGAGTTCGTTATTCGGGGCTCTCGCACGGTTTCGGACATTCGAAAGGCGTTTAGTGCGTTCATCGCTTTGGATCAGATTGTCCGGATCGAAGTAGAGGGAGTGCTGGGTCGCCTTGTTTTGACGAAGAAAGGCAGGAAAGCGCTGTCTGCTGCGGCGCGACGTCTGCGCGTGCCTCTGAGTCAGGTAATTCCAGCAATATTGCGCAACGGACAAGCCACGCGATGAGTCGACCAACGAAACATGCCCGCACGATCAAGCTGAGGGCACGAACGCATCCGACCAGAGGTACCAGACGAAAGGCTGACAGATCTTCTCGGCCGTCGGCTGCGGGTTCTACGCGGTCAAAAGCTCCTTTTGGACCAGCACTGAGCATCGAAGCGCTCGCTGGCTTAACGACTGAGTTGCAGGTTGTACGCCAGTATCCGCCAGTCACAAAGCGTGCGGATGGCAAATATGAGGGTGACATTCTTGGTTTTGTCCGAGGACTGCGGTTGTCGGCTCGAGTGTTGTACTTTTTGCGCGAACATTTGTCTGAGACGGGACTGGAAGTGAGTTGGGGACACCTTCTGGACGACCAACAAGAGTCCTGCTCGCCAGAGTGTGACATCATTGTCCACGCACAAGGGGTCGTTCGCCGTTGGAATGGGTTCGAGAACCCCGTCATGAACTTCAGCTTCGTGCAGGCTTCCAAGGTTCAGTTCGTTGTTAGCTGCAAATCATTGCTTGGTTCAATTGATGCCGACTATCCGAAAACTCTGAAAAAATATGGGGTCCGGAAGGTCTTCTTGTTTGCCGAATCATGCGACGAATCACAGATTGAGCGGCTCCGCAAAAGAGCGATAGAGTCTGGATACTCAGGTTTGTGGTGTCTTTACACTACAAACAAGAAGGAACCTTCCTTCTTAGGAACGAATGGTGGAATGCTTGTTGAATTCGGTCAGAAACTCTTGGCCGCCGTCAAACCTAAGGGTCGGAAACGGAAACGTAGAACTAGCCAGCGCAAGACGCGGAAGCAAAGATAGTCGCCAATATTTGGAGATGTACATGCCGACGTGGTACAGACTGAGATTCTGCCTAGCTTGGCTGTGCGCCTTTAGCCTTTGGGTTTGCACAATAGCGACGCTCAATCCAGTTGGCAAGAGAATCCAGCCGGTGTAGGGGCCACGGGAATGATTCGCCATGCTTTGAAAAGAACAGATATTGGGCTTGAGAGAACTTTCTATTGCGTTCCAGGTCCAGTTGATAACAGAAGCGGGTGAACCACGCAAATTCGAGGTACGCAGCCGCTACCCAAGCAATCCCTCCTTCTGCTACCCACACCGCGAGGCGGTGCGGTAACGAGCCCACCCCAAATGCTGTGAATATTCCGAACGTCAGAAATGGCAAAGCGACAGCAAAAGCAGACGAACTTGAGATCACCATGAGGAGAAGGGTATACCAATCCTCGCTCGGCCGGCGCAGATACGGAGGACACGCCGAAACGCTGGAAACCATGGTGATAGCGCTGCGGATGTTTGCACCCTTACGATCCGCCGCCTGTGTTTGGTATCCCCGTATCGCTGCCATTTCTTCCAGCATGCGGATTTTGCGCACCCGCAACTCTGTATAGACGCCCACGAATACCATACTGATGAGAGTGAATGCGAATAGGAGCAGCGCGATCAAGAAGCTGCGCGGTGTGCGGGAAAACGCTAGATTCTTGAACATGTCGCTGCTGCCGATGTAGTAGCACGCAGTGATGGCCGCGATTAATAGGGTCGCAAAAAACACCAGAAGATTATTAAGCTTTCCTTCAACGTGTTGGAAATAGGAGGAAGCGCTTTCAAACTCCTTGTCCAAGAATCCGGCTGCGCCTTCCTCGGCAGCTTCACCCAATCGCCGCTGAAAAACATCTGACAACCTGCGGTTCGAAAAATCCATGTCGAGTTCATGGACAATGAAATCGATCAGGTCCATCGTTCGCGGATCTTTTCCGCTTGGCCAGTCTGGAGTGAATCGCCCCAGGTGCCAGCGAATGGCAGACGCAATCCGCTCGGCTATCGCAGGCGGAATTGCGTGCTTCTTGGCAATTCTCTGCCATTCTGCCTCCGCTTTGATGTGGTGCGACCATTGAGTCCATAGTTTCCCAAAATCAGCGGCCTTGAACGTGTCGCTCAGGACAGTAGCGACATAGACGGCATCATGGGCTTCGTCCTTGGTCTCCAACGCTTCTGTAGTCAAACTCGGATACATCCGAATCTTTCTGTCTGCACCGATGCAACATTCAGCAGTGTTTAGAAGTATCCCTCCTGGCAAGGACTGCCATTCGGGATGGTGTGCACCCGATGCGGATGCTGGAGCTGTGTAGAACTCCAACGGGCAGAGGTTCTCTAGGAAATCCAGAACCGCGTAGCGCAGACTCTCCGACCGGATTTCCGAAAGGCAGATCCTCTCGAATTCCAGAATGCGGCGCTCGATTTCTGGTGTCAGTTTGCCAGCGACACGCAGGCGAATCTTGACGGACTCAAGCATCAGTACTCGACTAGGGCAGCCTTGAGGTTTCTGATTCCACCGCGAGGGCTTTCCACATCGCCCCGGTAGCGCGGTATCACGTGAATATGGAGATGAGAGACTGTCTGCCCTGCAACTTCTCCCTCATTTACTCCGATATTGAATCCCTCTGCATTCTGCGCTGCCAGCTCGTCCTGAACCGTCTCAAGGATCTCCCTGAACTCAGAAAATTCCTCAACCGTCAGATCGCGCAGCCGGCTGACATGCCGATAGGGAATCACAAGCGTGTGTCCTACGTTGACCGGGTATTTGTCATTCACGGCGAAGAACGACCGAGTGCGAGCCAGTATCAATCTGTCGCTTTTCTGGTGAAGCGCGCAAAACACGCACTCAATACCCGCGGGCATCTTCACAGGTGACATATCAAACAAGGCTCCGTGTCATCTTCGTCGTCGAGCGTGGCACCGAGAATTTGGTACAGTCGCTGCCCTCTCATCGCTGCCGCATTCGACTTCATGGCCTTCTTATGCTTCTCTTTGATGTCCGCAACTCTCTCCGGATCAGACAGTTCCTCTAGGCTTTCCCGCTCACTCCATGTATATCGTTCACCCGTTTCCGGGTCGATCTTCTCGTAAGCCTTGGCTTTCTCAAACAAATCCGGGTGCCGTTCCTTGAGGCCGATCCACTCGGCCTTGCGCTGAAAGAAACAAAAATAACAGCCGGATCTCGTCCTCCATTCGTAATACCTCGGTAAACCCAACCCGGCATCGTCTAATATGCGCTGAACGTCCGCCAGAGTGATACCCGCTTCCTTGAAGGGGTATACTGGCTTGATATTCGGCTTGGTCGAGATATATCCGTCACGGTCCTCGTCAGCCCTAATAGCCACGTAACTAAGGACGGGGTCGTCACCGATATGCTCCTCGAGTGGCTTCAGCTTCAGCATTCGTGTGCACCAGCGCATTCGCGAGGAAGGTAGATAATTCCCGTAAACCTTGAGCCAGTGATCGAAACCTCTCTTATCATTCAACCGTTTGACTGGCTTTCCTAGGTACGCCTCCAAGCGATCGAGATATTCATAGGTCTCTGGGAGTTCCTTTTGTGTATCGCAGAACACGTATTCCATTTCAGGAATTCGATCGCGCATGTAAATAGCAAGCGCCGTACTGTCCTTGCCGCCCGAAAGGCCAAGAATATGTCTATAAATTGTCATGGTGAGTCAACACCTCAACTCCCTTAGCCTTTGATGCCTGGCCGAGACGCGAAAGGAAGCCCTTTGACACCGCCGCCAATGCTGCTAGGGATAGCGTAGGTCTCATAACGCAAACCACCGCCTCCAACTCTTTCGAATGTCGATCAGTTAGGCCAATTCGAAAAACTTCCGCGACAGCATCTCCAATTGCTTCCGATCGCGTCAACTCGAAGACCAAGGCTTCTATGTGGCGTAGGCTGCGCGACAGCTCAGAGACTGCGACCTCATAACGTGCGCGGTCCCCGTCGTTCCAGAGTTTCGGTGGTTTGCCGGCTAAGAGCGCTCCTATAGCTTCGATCCAAGGGACGTCCTCTAGATCGTCCGCACACAGGTGCATGATAAATGCTTTAGTGCGGGGCTCCACCGCATAATTGGCAACGGTCGCCGCTCGCTGCTGTAGGATTACTCGCGCATTCTTTCCTTTGATGTCGAATGCGTGATAAAGAAGTTGCTGTAGCCGGTACAAAAGATCGTCGTAGCACCTTTGCAATTCTGCAAAGCCTGCTTGAAGCTCGTGGAAAAATGCCCGCACGGTTCCCGGACTTGCCTTCGACGCAGTGAATGGCTCAGCCCCGCAAGCTATCGGCAGATCATGGAAAAGGATCTGGTCCGGATCGCGAGCGGCTAACAAGGCCTCCCGGATAGCAAGCGCCTTCGGAGACAGGGTCGCTGTGCGTTTTGTGTAATCCTGAAGCCGATTAAAAAAACGATACAAAGGTTTGATGATCGCTATCAGGTTGTCGGTCCGCACTGGAGCCGCACCGAGCAGTTTCGCGTACTCGGTGAAAACGGTCTTGCGGACGCCCGCAATTCTATAAGAACGCAGCTCAAATGTTTCAGGGGATTTCAACAGTCGCTCAAACACATCGACGGTCACTTCCGGGACAAAGCCACCGCTTTCGTAAACAGCAATTTCAGTATCATGCACGATGGCTGCTGCGCAAAAGAGCACTGGGATAACCCCCGTCTTCATCCCAAAGGGACGCATCCGAAGCGCAGTAAACAGTTCTGTGATGGGGTGCTTTTCCAGTTCAGATTCGTTGAAGAACCGCTCAATCGCCCTCCAAGCCGGATATACGGAAGATTTGGAGTACGGAGCTGCAAAGAAATAGCCGCCCTCACCAAATCGATGGATTCCATTGATCTCGAGTAGAGAGCGATACATGCTCAACTCCGGCGGAAAACCTGAAATCCCGAGGTTCTGATCCCCCGCGTGGGTAATCATCGCTTGAATCAGATTGCGTCTGGCCTTGGCGGCGGCAGAAGATAAAACGCGCCTGTTCAACAACTCATTCTTGATCTGGGGCGTATCACGATAGACGTCGTCGCAAATATCCGAAAGCAGGTGAGACAGCCTGCGGGAAGATACCATTCTCTGCTCAATACCACGATGATACCAAGTCGTCTCCGATGACGCTGCGGGAGAAAATAGATGGCTCAACTCGGTTTCCAGTACGTTTTCCGCAGCTTGCAGTCGTGAGTGCAGTTCCCTGCGTGCCACAGCGTCACCTTGCAAAGCCGGCGTGTTAGCTTCGACCCACTTCAATAGTTCAAGCTCCCTGAAACTGGCAGAGAGGGCCTCGACATTCTTTGGAACGGCGACAACAACATCCACGCGATCGCGCGCTTCTGAATTCATTGCCAACTTAGCAAGTTCCTGGTATTCAGCGGGACCATTGGGCAGTGCGTAAAGAACGATTCCATCAGAATCAGAGTCATTCTCCAACCTGCTACTAAACGTGGAGACATCGGCGAATCGGATTCTGAAGTAGCGCAGGGTCCCCGTCGAGAACGAGTGGCGCTTGGCAACCAAGGGCCTGGCGGAGTACCTGGAGCTGATTCGCGCCGCTAGGCTGGCATTAGGAGAAACGCGTCGGTCGGCATCCTGAAGTCTTTCACCGAAATCAATGTCACTGCCTTGCCACAACGCGAAGGATGAACTGTGCTTGCGGTAAACAATCACAGACCTCTTCTGCAGCAAGTCGCACACCTTTCGTGCTTCTACTGATCCGAAAATGATCTCCAAGAGCTCTAGCGAAGGCTTCAATTCGCCATACGGACCGATTGCGGATAGCAAGCCAATCGACTTGAGCGTCTGAGTCTCTTGGAGAGACAAATCGCGATGCGCCTCAAGCGCGGTAGTGACTTCTCCCCAGCGCGTCCCAGACTCTCCAATGCTCAAGCCCCCCCCCAAAGCGTCTGCCGTATAGTCGTAGAGCTCATGAAGACTGAACAACGCTGTGTTCGCCGGCGCCACATCGCGCTCTGCATAGGTCGCGAAGCCGTTGACGTTGCGAGACGTGAGAAACGAGAAAAGCGAACGCTGGTTCTGCCCAAATTTCCGACACAGCCGCGCCAGGACCAGGGCAGCAACCGGATGAAGCGGTGCGCATTCAGACATCAAATTACAGAATTGGCGTTTCGAAACCGACGGGGGCGAGCAACCAAGCCCGTACATCGCATCTGCCAACTTTGCGGCTTGTTTTCTGAACGTCTTGATCAGGGGAGAGGACTCCTGGACGATTGCACTGGCAATAATCCTCAGCGTTTCCTCAGGAGGATCTTGAAATGCAATATCCTCAAATCTTCCTTGCACCTTCGCCCACTCATTCCTTACGACTGGTCGTAGTCCAAAGGCATACTGTTCGAACGACTGATGCAGGACGGTGATTAGTAAGAACTCAGGCTTGCCGGTGCCCGCAATAGCCTCAGCCAGCATCTGCAATACGAATATGTCGTTCTCTTCGGGATGATGTGCGGCAAATTCGAGGAATTTTCCCAATTCGTCAGCAATGATAACTATTCCCTGGCATTTTTCGGCTCGCCGCAGCTCCAGAGTTGTTTGCCTGAGCGCGTCAACGACTGCTGTCAGATTGATCCTCACACCGCGATGACAATCTCTCAGTAGCTTCTGCAAAGTATGCAAGCCCGGCAGGCGATGTGTTTTCTTGGTGAATCGACCAATGTCACGAATCGTGGATTCCAAAAGGGACGGCACAATGCGGCCAGAAGAGCCGCTGACCAGGACAGGGCAAAATCCCTCTTGTCGTATAGCGCCCGACTTTCTCTGGTCCAATAGATCAGATGCCAGATCTGGAGCAGCGCGCTCTAGTATCTTGCGAGATTCCCGTGCTCCAGGAGCGCGCGCGCCACTCAGCACATTTGCCAGAAAAAGAACAAATGCGGATTTCCCTGAACCATAAGATCCCGTTATACTCCAGGCCCGCGGGCCAGGGAGACCGCTTAGAGCTCGATGGATTCGCTTGAGAAAAGCTACGCCAACCGGCGTCAGAACGTAACCCGAAACTGCCGATGCGTCTTCGATGTCACGCTCCCCATTGACGGACCGCGTGTAGCGAGGAGCGATAGCCACTACTTCATTTACTCTCATGCCGTTCTCCAACTAGCATTGGCTGATTCCTTGTAGTGGCGAGCCAGTACGGTATCACTGCCAATGTTCGCCCGCCGGTAAACCTGTCTCAGCCCGGCCGTTTCGTCATAAATCAGAGATCCGTCTGTACCTTTCTCAAGACCTTCGAGGCGGACGGCAATGCTGTTCTCATCTAACTTAAAGACTGATCCAGGGCTGCCAGGGGCAAAAGCAATTTCAGAGAAGGCAAGAGAGTCCTGAGATGGATGTCTTTTCCAGAAGTCCAGAAGACAATGAAGAAAAATATGATCGCTGAGCGTTGGCTTTGGGCCACGGGAAAACCGGAAAAGCATTCCGTCGACGTCGGCCATCAATAGCTGAAGCTCTACCAGTGGGCACTCTAGACTCTCTTCAAGCAAGTCTGTCTTGGCGCGGGTTCCCACATACGTCCGAATAGCACAATCGATATCACGGCGCAGTGACGAAATGCTCGGCCCGGCTATGTTTCTGCGCTTCAATTCGGCACTAAAGACTCCAAACAATGAATCGCGCGTGAACTCATCGGTGTGGATTAGGTTGAACATCCAGCACCAGCCTGTACTGCGGCGCTCATTTGTCGCCAGATTCCAGTGAATCAACCAGAGCGTGTTCAGATCTTCAAGATATGGGTCAGCCCCACACGGTCCAAAAATCAAGCTCCCGAAGTCGGTTGGAGAAACTTCTGTGCCACGAGTTCCAGGCTTTTCCCTCAATACGTCGGCCGCTAACGCCCAGTGCCGAATCGATCTCACCATGTTTTTGCCTACACCGAGATCGACCATGGCGCCATCCTTCACGAAAACCTGCGGATCTGCCTCAACAGCGTCAGTCGCTTTTTTCAGCCAGCCGTGCCGCAGAGTAAAGGTCTCGTGCCCTGAGAACGATACGACTCCAGTTCCCCGCGTGGGCTGATCTGATGCTTCAAGTGTCTGCAGAACTGCAACAGGAGAAGCTTCGCCAGCGATTGACTTGAGCTTTTTCCGAGCTAACGATCGATTCATTATTGGACCCCCTGTCCAAGTTCTGAGAATCCGAGCTTTAGCTGACCTTTGTCCATCTGCTCGAAGAGAATATCAAGGGCTTTTCGCACCATTGCGGATTGATTGACATTCGTCCGGTTCACTTCAGAGTCGAGGCGTTGCTTTTGGTCGGGACGCACCAAGACATTGATGGGACAACTGTGGCGCTTGGGCCTTGTCGATTTCGCGCTCATAATGTGTACAATTGTGTATACAGTTGTTGACAGTCTGTCAATTGTTCCTTTTCTCAGAGAAAATGTCACGCTAGCGGGGGGATAACGGCGAGCGACCCCCGCGCGGCTGTCCGGCTGTCGCACGCCACCGAGTTTGCCGAAACTTGCAGACTGCTCCGCCATTGATGTGTTACGATCCCTCCCGGCGCATGCAGATCGTTTCAATAAATCTTCAGAAGCGGCTCTTTTCCCGCGGAGATCCCGTTCAGAGATGGTTAGACGGATTGGCATGTGATCTTCTTGCGGTGCAGGAGCCTTGGGGCCGCGCCCGCGTACAACCAGTTCGTCTTCAAGGTTATCGCCTCGTCGGAGGGAACAGCAGCATTTGCTGCTGGTTAGCCTCCCGCTATCAATTGCCGTGCCGTGCGCGGCTCAAGGATTCTTGGGAGTGCGTCGACTGTCAATATTTCTCTCTCTATAACGTCTATCTTCCTGAAAAATCGAAGACTGCCCGTGCGGACATTCTCCGCGACCTACGTTGTGATGTCATTAAGAGGGGGAATCATCCGGTCATCATTGTTGGGGATTTCAATCTCGCCCCAGAGCCGGAAGATGGTCTCTATGGCGACAGGATTAGTAAGTGGACGGGCAAAGCTGAGAGAACGGCTCTGAAGGAGCTGCTTTCAGAGGCCCATCTGATAGATATGACCAGCATGGAACGCGTTGGACGTCGGGAGTTCACCTTCGAGAGAGTCCGAAATGGATTGAAATCGGCCTTTCGATGTGACCTCGCACTCGTAAGCGAGAGTGTAGCTTCCTTTACTGCCGTTCGTTACGACCACCGCGTTAGGGTTCCTCCCATGGCCTTCACAGACCATAGCTCCACAATCGTGGAGATCCCCGTTGGGCACCTTCACGAAAGGAAACCTCTAGGCTCACTAAAACCAATTGTAGCCGCTGGAAAACATGCTCGTTGCTAAGCACGGGCCTTTTCGCCATCACATTTCTGCTCGAAGCCGACATTTTGGTGATGTACCATGTCGATTGTGTTTCCATTCGACCGGCCAGCGAACTACACCGAGATGCTAAACAAGATTGGCATCTTCACTTTCCTAACAGCATTTGGCTTGACGTGGGTAGTTTCCCAATCCTTGCCTGCAGTCGCAGGATTCCTCAATTCGCAACACCTGACCGTTGAAATCTATTCCCTACATGTACCCGTCTTATACGCCGCTCCTGCCGTTCTCATTGCACTTGTCGCGCGTATCATTCGCTTGCATGACAGGGTTTCGGATTTGTTCAGAATAAGAGCGCGCTTTGAGACGTATCGCGTTCTAATCCCACTATGCGGGTCTGTAGGTATCCCTGTAGATATCCCCCTGCGCAATAAACTCGGAAGCCAACGCAAGAGTGTCATGGACCGAACGTTTTATGCCTACGCGAGCTGGGACGACCCGAGGGTCTCCAAACACCTTACCTTAGCCGCCGCTGACCTGTGGACCTGGTATTGGATATTGCTTGAATTTATTGTTCTCCTCGCAATTGCGGCCGCGGTTCTCATTGTCGGTCGCGCGTACGCAGTTGCCAGTCTTGCGCTCATTGCGTTGTTTCTGGCCACACTCCTGTTTTCTACATCCTACGGTGTTTGCGGGAAGAGAGTTGACCAACAAATCGAAGAAATTGTGGCCGATGCACAACGTGCAGATGCCCTCAGAATGGAATTCTCAGAGATACGCTCGAGTCCGTAACCGTCCCGAGGAGTGCGCGACACTGTTTATTCAGTGCGTGCCCTAACAGCCTGAGGAAGCCTTGCCGCACCGCTCAGGCCATTTTCGCGCGCTGCTGCAGCGAGCGGTGCGGTCAGCAACCTGGCTTCCGTCCTCTCCCGACCAATCTTTTCAAGTATTTGAAACTGCACTCTGGTTTTCCGCCTCTGGGCATCAGGGCCCTAGCGGCAACACTCGACATCGGAGCATTTGCTACCACTGACATGGCCCAAGGCCACTCGATGTGGCGTCACTACAGATTCCATGATCCTGTGCGGCATACGTTCAACACGCCGTTGATGGAAGTCGACGTGATTCGCACATTTCCAGAAGGCCCTCTTGGGCATGAAGCCGAGTGCGTGCGGGATACATCCATGTTCGATTTCCTCGCGAAGCGTAACGCGATCCTGAGACCGGAACGACGGCTGAGGCAACAGAGCGATTAGTGTTGTTGGGTGCTGTCCAACAGACACAAAAAGCGCGCGTGATTTGCATGCGCTGATTTTCTTGGAATGATGAGGTATACCGCGACCGGTGATGAGCGAAAGTTCACATTGAAGTTCCATCGGAAGAATTAGCGGACATTTTCGCAGGGAAATCAGTTGCTGTTCCTCAACCCAAATCCTCAGGAAAATCAGCGAAGCAGGCACCGTCTACAAAATCGACACCATCGATGTAGACGGAAAACCAGAAGTGTAGTTTAAGTGCTTGAAAATGTTGGTCGGGGAGAGAGGATTTGAACCTCCGACCCCCTGGTCCCGAACCAGGTGCTCTACCAGGCTGAGCCACTCCCCGACGGTGCAAAAATTGCGCAGC
>WNFI01090462.1_pt1 | contig 23822 bp, 20 predicted proteins | sample 5400471 | NCBI WGS metagenome assembly WNFI01 (sample SAMN13153348, study PRJNA577476) | soil metagenome | isolation source: 100 cm saprolite on Douglas fir-dominated hillslope | place: USA:California | collected 2013-09-17
GTCGGTAACGGTATCGGACCGGCTACTTTTGCCCCGGTCCGTTTTGCCGTCTCCACGATCTCAACGGCCGATTGATCGAGCATGCGATAATCGTAGCCTTTGAGTCGGATGCGGATGCGCTGGCCGTTTGCCATGACTAAGTTCCTTTCTGATCCAATACCGCCGCTACAATTTGGGCGGGGACCTGTTCGAAATGGGATGGCTCCATTGTGTAAGAAGCACGTCCCTTGGATAAAGAACGAATCGCAGTTGCGTAGCCGAACATTTCGGCAAGCGGAACCTCTGCGTGAACAAAAGTAGCCAGGTTCTTGGCTTCCAGACTCATGATCCGGCCTCGGCGCCGGTTAAGGTCGCCCATGATGTCCCCCTGATATTCATCCGGGGTAACGCATTCGACCTTCATGATCGGTTCCAGAAGGATCGAGTTGCCTTTTTTGAAGGCGTCCTTCATGGCAAAAATTGCAGCCAGCTTAAATGCCAACTCGTTCGAGTCGACGTCGTGATAAGAGCCGTCAATGATATCGACATGGAGATCGATCACCGGGTACCCACCGAGCACGCCGTTTAGAACAGATTCTTCGATCCCTTTCTTTACTGCCGGAATGTATTCCCTCGGAATCGTGCCCCCGACAATCTTGTTCTCGATCTCGATGCCCTTACCGCGTTCGCGTGGCTCGACATTGACGATAACGTGACCGTACTGACCACGACCACCGGACTGCTTGATCAACCTGCCTTCCCCAGTGGCGTTCTTAGTAATCGTTTCCCGATAAGCGATCTGCGGTTTACCAGCATTCGCATCTACCTTGAACTCGCGCAGCATCCGGTCCCGGATGATTTCCAAGTGTAATTCACCCATCCCGGCGATGATGGTCTGCCCGGTGTCTTCATTGGTGAACACTCGGAAGGTCGGATCCTCTTCCGCCAAACGCTGCAGAGCGGTGGCCATTTTCTCTTGATCGAGCTTCGTCTTGGGCTCGATGGCCATCGAAATAACCGGGTCCGGAAAGGACGGCGGCTCTAACAAGATCGGACTATCTTCATCGCAGAGAGTATCCCCGGTAGTAATATTCCTAATACCGACGATGGCGGCGATATCACCCGAATAGCAGGTGTCGATGTCTTCCCGCTTATCTGCTTGAATCTGGATCAACCGGCTAATTCGTTCACGCTTGCTGGTTCGCGGATTATAAACGGTGTCGCCTTTCGAAAGCTTGCCCGAATAAACTCGGAAGAAGACCAGCTTACCAACAAATGGATCGCTCCAGAGCTTGAACGCCAAGGAACAGAAGGTGCCATTGTCGTCGGTGAAAGCGTCCTTTTCCGCTCCCGTATCGGGATCAATTCCTTTTGCCGGCGGGATATCAATCGGGCTCGGCAGATAATCGATCACGGCATCAACTAGGTACTGCACTCCTTTATTCTTGAAGGCAGACCCACCCGCTACTGGAACAAATTTATTGTCGATCGTGAGACGACGAATGCCCGCTTTGAGATCTTTAGCCGTAACCGGTTTCTCTTCTAAGAAAAGCGTCCCGACCTCATCGTCGAGATTTGCGACCTGTTCGACTAACTCCGCGTGCGCTTTGTCGATGAACTCTTTAAACTCAGCGGGAACCTCAGCCACTTCGTAGGTTGATCCTAATACGTCGTTATCGGAGTAAAGGATCGCCTTCTTATTAACGACGTCGAGCTGGCCCCGGAGATAATCTTCTTTGCCCAGCGGGAACAAGACTGGCCAAGCATTTGCACCCAACTTGGTGCGCATCTCTTTGATGACGTTCTCAAAATTCGCGCCAACGCGGTCCATCTTGTTAACAAAAGCGATCCGCGGCACATGGTACTTATTGGCTTGGCGCCACACCGTTTCAGTCTGTGGCTGTACACCGGCCACGCTATCGAAAACCAGGATCGCCCCGTCCAACACTCGCAAAGAACGTTCGACTTCAGCGGTAAAGTCGACGTGACCGGGAGTATCGATGATGTTGACTCGTTGTTTCTGACCATCGAATAGCTTAAACACGCCCGGCTCCGGACGTTGAGTCCAGAAGCAGGTGGTTGCCGCGGAGGTAATCGTAATTCCGCGCTCCCGCTCTTGCTCCATCCAGTCGGTAACGGTCGTCCCTTCGTGGACTTCCCCGATCTTATGAATCATACCGGTGTAAAAGAGGATTCTTTCAGTCAGAGTCGTCTTTCCGGCATCAATGTGCGCACTAATCCCGATGTTCCGGGTCCGCTCGAGCAGATACGCTCGATTCGGCGAGTTCGGATTCGTCATAGCTTCGGCCCTTTCTAAAGCTTGAGTTGACATAAGACCTACCAACGGAAATGAGCGAACGCCCGATTGGCCTGAGCCATCTTGTGCGTGTCGTCTCTCTTTTTGATTGCGTTACCTTGCCCAGCGGCGGCGTCTTTAAGTTCAGCCGCTAAATTGTCAACCATAGTGCCACGACGATTCTTAGCGAAATTAACGATCCAGCGCATAGCCAGCGATACCTGCCGGTCGGACGACACCTCGATCGGTACCTGATAAGTCGCACCACCGACCCGGCGTGATTTTACTTCCAAACGCGGCTTGGAGTTATCCACCGCCTTATGCAGTGTATCCAAAGGATCAACCGCATCGGAACCTTCCCGGCTCTTTTCGATCGCCTGATATACGATACGTTCGGCCAAAGACTTCTTGCCGTTACGCATCACCGTATCGATCAACCTGGCAACCACCGGGCTGCCGTACCGGCTATCGACCTTGAACTCCTTATGAATGACTCTGCGACGACGCGACATACCTTAAATAAATAGCATTACTTTTTCTTGCCCTTTGCGCCTGCGTCAGCAGCAGCGCCTTCCTTGGGACGTTTGGCCCCGTACTTGGAGCGACTCCGTCTTCTGCCGTCGACTCCTAAACTGTCTAAAGTGCCCCGCACGATATGGTAACGAACGCCCGGCAAATCTTTGACCCGGCCACCTCTCACCAGAACAATCGAATGTTCCTGCAGGTTGTGCCCCTCGCCCGGGATGTAAGCGATCACTTCGTAGCCATTAGTCAGTCGGACCTTGGCGACCTTGCGGAGCGCGGAGTTCGGTTTCTTCGGTGTCCGCGTCATCACTTGAACACAAACGCCGCGTCGCTGCGGACAGTCAGCCAATGCTGGCGACTTCGACTTGACCGCCATCTTTCTACGACCTTTTCGGACAAGCTGGTTAATTGTTGGCATTCGTTAAAAAAAATTCGGTTTTTCCCCTGCTTTCGGGACTAAAAAAGCCGCCCTGGTACGAACCACCAGACGCGGGGGAGCGTGGACTATATAATTTTTCCAACCCCACGCAAGAGTTTTTTAGGCGAGTTCCGGTGTGAAACGCCTCCCGTGCCCGAGTATTTTAGCCGAAAGTCCGGCCTGTGTCAGGCGGTTTCCTGTTTCTTGTGAGGCGGTGTGCTTTATGCTCTTAATGCAGCTGAATGAAAATCCATGTCGAAAAGCAAATCACGGTCGCGCTTGCAAACCAGCCGGGCCAACTCGCCGCGATCTGTAAGCTGTTGAGCACGCATGCGATTAATATCGAGGCTCTTTCTCTGATTGATAGCCTCGAGCAAGGGGTCGTGCGCCTCCTCACCAACGATCCCGAGGCCTGTAAGAAGGTTCTCCAATCTAGCGGCTTTTACGTGATCGCCGGCGAAGTCCTGGTGCTGGATCTGTTTGATCGCCTCGGAAAACTGGCCGAAATCACTGCGTCTTTGGCTGAGGCCAAAGTGAACGTCGATTACGTCTACGGGAGCGTAGAACATCCCGGCGCACCTATCCGGTTAGTATTAAAAGCCAGCGACGCTACCCGGGCACATGCGTTGCTCAGCAAACTGGCTGACGTGTAGGCGGGAGAACGCCGGCAACGCCGTGATCGCCGACAACGCCGGCAACGGAAGCTGGGCCCCAGCACGCCATGGATAATGGGGATGCTTCTAAATAGATGGAGCGGATCGGGAGAGCCAGTTCGGCGTTGCCGGCGATCGCGGCGTTCCCGGCGTTAAAAAGTCGAGGCTGGTTGGGTGTTAGCCCAACCAGCCTCGTTTTGTGGCATAAGCCGAATTCTGTCTAGACGATCTCTACTAAAAGAAACCGCCCGGATGACCATTTGTCTCACCCTATATATAAGGGCGTCCCGCGTACGCGGGATGCGACTACTACCCGAGAGCCCTCGGCTGCGCCGAGTTGGAAGGCGTCTGACTCTCTGTTCTGTCTTGCACTGCAAGGGGTTTTTCATGCGTTGCTCCTTACGGAAACAACCGGTGGGCTCTTACCCCGCCTTTTCACCCTTATCCCGCATAAGCGAAACGGTATATTTTCTGTGACACTATCCGTCGACCGCGGTTTTCACCAGCGGCCGCCCGCGCTTTCGCGCGGCATGCTGCCTTCATGTGTTCGGACTTTCCTCTGACCTGGCAATAAATTACCAAACCAGCGGTCATCGACCACGACCCTACATTAATACAGAGAGCCGTTAACGCAATGAATCGCCGGATCTGGTGGGTACGGCTCGGCGCGCCAATAGGCCTACTTTGCCCAACCCCCCGCAGAATCACTATGGACCCTGGTCAATTCTTTAGGTCTTCTGGGAGCCTCGCCCCCTAGTCTTCGGTTCAGCACCCGGCGCAAATAGCCCCGCTACCCCTTAAATTGAGCGTAAAGCTGATCCAACTTCCTCGCTAAGGTAAAATCTGCCGACGTCAGGCCTCCCACCGAATGAGTCGAGAGCGATAGGCGCACGGTCCGCCAACGGATATCGATATCCGGGTGATGGTTCGCTTTTTCCGCTTCTTCAGCGACCTTGTTCACAAAGGCGATCGCCTCAGGGAAGCTGCTAAACTCAAAGACGCGGGTAATGGCATTTTCTTCAAGCTTCCACTCCGGTACCTCTTGCAATAGGGTTTGAACGGCTTCCGGCTCAAGTAAAGCTGGCATAATCTTTTCTTTGGCTCCGGCTTTTTTACCAATCCTTTGACTTACTTTCTTGAACGAAGCGGCGCTTCGTGTATCTAGACATCCCACCTTTCCCCGGGTAAACAATACCTTAACATGCAAAATTCTGGCAGACTTTACGAGAACATCGTCGAGACCGTCGGCGGCACACCTTTGGTTAAGCTCAATCGGATCACGGCCGGAATTCAAGCTACGATCGCCATCAAATGCGAATTCTTCAACGCGCTGGGAAGCGTGAAAGACCGCATCGGAAAGTCGATGATCGAGGCTGCCGAGCGAGAGGGCATCATTAATAAAGACACCACCATCGTCGAACCGACCAGCGGCAATACCGGGATCGCCCTGGCCTTCGTATGCGCGGCTAAAGGTTACCAGCTTATTTTGACCATGCCGGAAACGATGAGCATGGAGCGGAGGACGCTACTGGCGATGCTGGGCGCCAAACTGATACTCACGCCAGGTTCTACCGGCATGAAGGGCGCCATCGCCAAGGCGGAAGAAATTCTCAAGACAACCCCAAATTCCTGGATGCCCCAGCAGTTTAATAACCCGGCCAATCCGGAGGTTCACCGATTGACCACCGCCGAAGAAATCTGGGCTGATACCAATGGCCAAGTGGATATCCTGGTCTCGGCGGTCGGCACCGGTGGGTCGATCACGGGAGTGGCCGAGGTCATCAAGAAGCGTAAACCTTCCTTTAAAGCGATCGCCGTCGAACCGAAAGATTCACAGGTAATTAGTCAAACCCTCAGAGGAGAGCCTCTGAAGCCTGGACCCCACAAGATCCAGGGGACCGGCGCCGGCTTTCTGCCCTCAAATTTGCATCTGGATATCGTTGATGAAGTCATTACGGTGTCTAACGAGGACTCAATTCTCATGGCTCGTCGGCTAGCAAAAGAGGAGGGCATTCTGGCTGGAATCAGCTCGGGAGCCAATGTTTGGGCGGCCCTACAAGTTGCCCAGCGACCGGAGAATCACGGAAAATTGATCGTCACGTTAGCCTGTTCCACCGGGGAGCGGTATTTGAGCACAGCCCTCGCCGACGAAGCTCGCGGGGAAATTGGTGGCTAAGAACACCTTAGAATTTTGCATGTCCAGTGACCAGCAGTTATCGGCACCAAGCTTAACGACCGTCCAGGTCGAGCTATTTTGGGCGCGCCATCGAAAAAAGATCCTAATTGGAGCCGCCCTGGTATTTCTCATTTTGATCGGAGTTGGGGCCTACATTGGTTATCAGGCGGTGCGTAACGCCAGGGCCGCCAAGGCTTTCACGTCAGCACACGACATCAATGGCTGGCAATCGGTCATCAAACGTTATCCAGGAACGGTCGCAGCAGGAAACGCGAATCTGCAGATTGCCGCGGCTCAAGCCACTAGCGGTCAGTACAGCGAATCCGACAAAACCTACGAAACCTTCGTTAAAGATTACTCAGGACATCCTCTTTTTGTTAATGGCATCTTTGGACAAGCCTCCAATGCCGAAGCGGAGGGTAAAACGGACGACGCCCTAAAATACTATTCGGGTATATCCAGCCATTACAGTTCAAGTTATCTGGCGCCAATGGCGCTCTATTACCACGGTAGGCTCACCGAGAAGAACGGTAACTTGAAAGAGGCACTGCGAGACTTCGAAGACGTACTCCAACGCTATCCCCAAAGTGTTATCGTGGTGTTGGCGCGGAAAGACGCCGATCGGCTAACTGCCAAACTTGGTCTCAATGTTCAGGCTCAACCCAGCCCGAGTGTCGCCAGCGCATCTGCCACTCCTCAAGCCTCTCCGGCCTCACCAGCCTCTCAAGCCTCCCCGAACCCCTCCGGATCTACGACCCCCGAGGCGAAGGCGAGTCCGAAGTCGACCTTAGAACCGTAAAGGTTGAGGGGGTCGAGACCTTGCTCCGTAGGAGCAAAATATTTATAGCTGTCGGGTCTAATCAGAGCGGTAAGCTCTGTAGGAGCGGCATCTGTTCCCGAGTCCTGCAGACGACTTCAAACCGGCGCTAAAGTGAAATCGGTGCCGGCGTCCGAATCATGGTCTGGCTCATGGTGATCGGGAGTCGATTTCAATAAGTCGCCCTGGACCATAATCGGCTGGCCGATGGTGAGTTCGCCCGAGAACTGCCCGCCCCGATCAACTAAGAAGCTTTTGGCGTTAACGGTTCCACGGAGCACCCCTCCCTTCTTAACCACCACTTTACCACTGGAAAGGATACGGGCTGATACTATGCCCTCAACCTCAATCAACTCACCCCGAAGAGGCCGCACCAGCTCAACTTCAGATTTTTTGTCGACTATGACGTGCTTACTTTCCAGACTGCCACTGAGCTTACCTTTGAGCCGGATCCGCAGAATGGTCGCGCAGATCAAGCTGCCACGCATGTGCCCTTGGATCTCCGCCGTTTCGCAAATCGCGCGGTTGCTGTTGAGGTCACCTTTGCTCGTGATTACCAGCGAACCACGGGTGCGAATCGACCGGCTGTAGGACCCAACGATTTTGTAATCCTGCAGATCGATGTACGCCCCGCAAAGCGGACAGATGGTAGAAGTCGCGTTGCGTCCGACCTCTCGCCTACCGTTACATTCAAAGCAGCGGGCGACAAAAGTCCTTTGAACACCCAGCAGACCCTCTACCTTTTCAAAGAGCGTTGGCTCTTTGGGACCAGCCGGCAGCGGGCCAGGCACCCGGCTACCTTTAGCGATTTGGATATACCCACTGCACTTGCGGCAGTAAGTCGACTTTGCCAGCTCAGGCTCTAGCTGAATGTTACCGCAGTGAGGACATTGAACTTCTACTCGTCCTTTTGCAGCCACTCAGTACTCCTTTATCGCGGAGCGCCGACCTCTTGCGCCGGGCCCGAAGTTCGCAACGTTCGTTCACGGTGATATTGCCATGCACTTTACCCATCACGATCACCGATTTCGCCTTGACCTCACCATGAACGTCCCCGCTTTCGCCCACCGTTAAGATTCCATCGTTTGAAGTAATCTCGCCTTCGAGCTTACCATCAAAGGTAAACTCATTGGCGAATTTAATGGAGCCCTTTATTTCCACGTCGTTTGCTAAGGAGTTCTTAGTTGATTGATCTGCCATAACGGAGTTTTTTGATGTTAGATTTTTCTGTTCTGCGGCCTTTGGAGGTTGCGGAGTTTCCCCGGATTCAGTCTCCTCATTGCTCGGGCCTGATCCTGGCTTTTGGGGGATAAACTTCTTGAGCACGGTCGCAACTATGGATTTGTCGATTGGATTGTCAACGGTTTACGGCAACGAAAATTGTTGCCCAGCCCGCTATTTTACAACGCTGCTGAATATTCGAACCAGAATTGTAAATTGTTGAGATTAGTTAGCCGATCCTAACGGTGAAGAGTCGGGCGTAACCAGCAGCCAAAACAGTGAACGGTGAAAGGTATGAAGTAAAAGGGAAGACTTAGTATTCGTTTTACCTTTCGGGCCTTTGTTTCTTCGCTTTTCGCAATGCCTACCTGCTTGCTCAAGGCAGGCTTAGTCAGCGACTTCGGCCAACTCTTCCGCCGGGTAAGTCCAGATCTCGCTCAAGGTCGGATGATAATGAGGAATCGAAGCCAGATCTGACGCAGAGGCGCGAAAATGCATAGCTACTACAATTTCGTGAATGTTGGTCACGAGCCTCACGCTCGGTCAGCCCAACAAAAGCAAGCTGTGGATGCGAGAAAACCGCAAAGAGATGCAGCCGGTAATCGATCCGGCCCAGTTCTTTTCCCTGAAGTAACCGTTTAGCGTTCTTTGCCGCCACGATTGCTTGCTCAATCGCGATGTGCACGACTTCATATTGTCCGGCCACATCACCAGCAGCAAATAGGTGCGGCTGAGAAGTTTGCATCCTGTCATTAACTGCAACGGCATCGGTCGAGGAGAGCTCGACTCCAGCCGCTTTCAGGTTCAACCCTCCGATGGCCGGTCGACGCCCCAAGGCATAGAAGAGCTCATTCGCCGCGACCCGTTGCTCGGCGCCGTCATGGAGGAAGTAAACCGCCTTCTCGCCTTTCTCGATTCCAACCCGGAGCAATTTTGTGTCGCAGATCATCTGCACACCTTGTTGTCGGAGCGCCTCAGTTAAAGCGCCCGCCACATCGGCATCCGCTTCTTTAAGAAACTGCGAGCTCCTTTGAATCATCGTTACCTTTGAACCCAAGGCACTATAGAACGAGGCAAATTCGAGTGCGATCGCGCCACCCCCCAAAATAACAACCGACGGACGCACTACATCAGAGTCGAGAGCTAAGTCACTGTGCAGGAAAGGGGTCTGCGCCAGTCCAGGAACTTCGAAAAGATTTAGCTCAGAGCCGGTCGCGATGAGCCCGGATCGAAAACGGATATGGGTCTCTTCACCCTCAGCTGTTACCAGACGCAGTTCGTTTGAAGACAAAAATGAAGCCCGTGCGCGCAAGAACTCAAATGTACCGTCCTCGATCTGGGAGCGCCTGTAACCGGCAAATTCACCAATTAATCTGCGCTTACGATCACGAATCGCGGACGCGTCAAACCCGATTTGACCTACGCTTAACCCGAATTCCGCTGCCCGCCGCAAGTCTAGGAAACGGTGGGCTGACTCCAAAATGGTCTTGCTCGGCATACAGCCCCGCAGAATGCAAAGTCCGCCAATCTCTTGGGCCCCGTCGATACAGACCGTTCGTAACCCGAGCCGGCTGGCGGTCGCTGCCGCAGCGTAACCAGCACTGCCCCCTCCAATCACCGCAAAATCATATTCTGGCATCGTCAGACTTCTCAATCTCAGCTGGCTCGAGTATAGCGTCAATAATTCAAAATGTTGGGCTAGGCAGGGCTTAAACTACAACCTGTTGGATAGATACCCGCTTGCAAAAACAGGTTGCTCTGCTTATACTAAAGGCTCAAGTTTCGCCCTGATCGGTCCGAGTTCAGCGGACCTCGTTCGCGGTAAGTATGTCAGAAATCTCGAATTACGACGCGGCCCAAATCGATAAGTTAGAGGGGTTAGAAGCGGTCCGAAAACGGCCCGGCATGTATATCGGCGACCCCGACGAGCGCGGCCTCCATCATTGTGTTTTTGAAGTCCTGGATAACTCCATCGATGAGCATCTAGCCGGCTTTTGCACTCGGATCGACGTAACCATCCATATTGACGGTTCGGTATCCGTCCGAGACAACGGCCGAGGTATTCCCGTCGATAACCATCCCAAGTTTAATATCCCGGCCATCGAGCTAGTCCTCACCAACCTGCATGCCGGCGGAAAGTTCGGACAAGGCGCGTACAAGTTTTCGGGCGGTTTACACGGCGTGGGAGCTAAGTGCGTTAACGCTCTCTCCGAATGGTTTAAGGCTGAGGTCACGCGAAACGGCAAGATTTATCACATCGCTTTCGCTCAAGGTAAGACTACGCGGAAGCTGGAAGTCATCGGCGAAATCCAAAATAAGCAGCTGTCCGGTACCCTGATTACATTTTTACCGGATCCCGAGATCTTCACCATCACGACAGAATTTAAGTTCGAGATTCTGGCTACGCGGTTGCGTGAGTTGGCCTTCCTCAATAAAGGCCTGGAGATCGTTTTAACCGACGAACGGATCGACCCGGCCCGGCGTGAAGTTTTCCTTTATAAAGAGGGCATCCCGGAATTCGTAAGACAGCTGGGCGAGACCAAACAGCTGATCCATCCGGAGCCTATTATTATCGCCGGGATGCGCGAGATCGAGGTCGACGACAAGCAGGAGGTTACGTTCGTAGACTTGGTATTGCAGTACACCGACTCTTACACCGAGCAGATCCAGTGTTTCGCCAATTCGATTCCCAATGGCGACGGCGGTATGCATCTTGAGGGTTTAAAGGCGGGCTTGACCAACGCGCTCAAGAATTACGCTAAAGCCAATAATCTGGTGAAAGAGAAGGACCCCGACATTACGGGCGAGGATTTGCGGGAAGGGTTGGTCTGTGTCCTGAGCATTAAATTGACCAACCCGCGCTTTAGCTCTCAGACCAAAAGCAAACTGGTCAACAATGAGGTTAAGCCGGTGGTGCAATCGATCATTTACGAAGGCTTAAGCCGGTTCTGTGAGGAAAATCCGGCGATTGCCAAGAAGATCATCGACAAGTGTTTAATGGCCGCGCGCGCGAGAGAGGCTGCCCGCAGAGCGCGAGAAGCAGTCAGAAAAACCGCGCTTACCGGAGGCGGCCTGCCGGGCAAACTTTCGGATTGTTCGGAACGAGATTCCGAAAAGACCGAGCTATATATTGTGGAGGGTGATTCCGCAGGTGGATCAGCAAAACAAGGCCGGGATCGACGGTTCCAAGCGATTCTCCCCATTCGCGGCAAGCTATTGAACGTCGAGAAAGCACGTCTGGATCGGGTGCTTCAAAACCAAGAAATCCAAACGATGATCACCGCCATCGGAACCGGTATCGGAGATGGGGAAGGTGAAGGGTCTTTCAACCTGGAAAAGCTTCGCTACGGCAAGATCATCATCATGACCGATGCGGACGTTGACGGGTCACACATTAGAACCTTGCTTTTGACGTTCTTCTACCGCCAGATGCCCGAGCTCGTACGCCGCGGACACATCTATATCGCTCAGCCGCCGCTCTATCAGATTAAACGGAAGAAACGCGAGGAATACGTAGAAGACGACACCCGACTTAACCGGATCCTAATTTCATTGGGCGCTGAAGAGGTCCGTTTGCGCAATCTGAAAGACGACCGGGAATTCTCGGAAGAACAACTGAACGAGATTTTGGAGCTTCTAGAACGCTTGTCGAAGCTAGACGACGTTAAAGCAGTTCGCCGACGAGAATCCGGATTTACGACTCTACGATGAGCCGCTCACCGAAGAAGGCGAGCTGCCATTATTTGGCAATAGCAACGGGCACACACCGCCCCACTTGCGCCGCCGAGCCAAGCGCGTCGAATTGCACGAATCAAACGCCGTGCTCAAGGTCTTCCAGGAACTGAGCAATCGGGGTCTGGAGGTAGAGCATTACGCGACTAATGAGCAACCCCTGTTCGAGCTCTTAGATGGCGAAGGCGAGCGGGCGACTTCGATCCCCCTTACTTCGATCCCCAAGATCCTGGACACGGTGAAAGAGATTGGCCGGCGCGGGGTTCAGATCAAACGATTCAAAGGCTTAGGAGAAATGAACGCCAAAGAGCTTTTCTCCACCACGATGGATCCAGCCAAACGCAAGCTGCTTCAGGTCGAGCTCAACGAGAACAATGCGGTCGAGGCCGACAAAATGTTTACGATACTAATGGGTGACGTCGTGGAGCCGCGCAGAGCGTTCATCGAAGACAACGCGTTGAACGTGAGAAACCTCGATATCTAAAGTGTTCGCGGTTCACCGTTCGCAGTTCGCAGTTCGCAGTTGCCAGGCACGGAAACGCCTGCATACGAGCGCCCACGCGGATGGCGCATCACTGAGTACGAACGGTGAACCGGGAACGGCGAACCGCGAACGGTGAACCCTTCAAATGCCTGATCCAAACGAAAAAGTCGAAGCCGTCAACGTTGCCGAGGAGATGTCGAAATCATTCCTCGACTATTCGATGTCGGTGATTATTTCCCGAGCGCTACCCGATGCTCGCGACGGATTAAAGCCTTCCCAACGCCGCATCCTTTACGCGATGGAGGGACTCGGCGTGCTCCCCAATCGCAAGCATACCAAGTGCGCAAAGATCGTCGGCGAGACGATGGGTAATTACCATCCCCATGGCGATATGGCCATCTATCCAACGCTGGTCCATATGGCTCAGCCGTGGGCGATGCGGGAAGTATTGATCGAGGGTCAAGGCAATTTCGGTTCGATGGATGGCGATCCGCCTGCGTCCATGCGATACACCGAAGCCCGGCTAACCCATCTCGGCGCCGCCATGATGGAAGACATGAGACGGGAGACGGTGGATTTCGTTCCTAACTATGACGAGACGACCGAGGAACCGACCGTCTTTCCCGCTGCCTTCCCGAATCTGCTGGTAAATGGCGGTACCGGAATCGCAGTCGGGATGGCGACTAATATCCCGCCTCACAATTTGGGAGAAATCATCAGCGCTGTCTGCGCGTTGATCGATAACCCCTCCCTTACCGTCGAGCAGTTGCTTGAGATCGTCAAAGGACCCGACTTTCCCACCGGTTGCACCATTTACGGAACCAGTGGAATTCGCCAATACTTCGAGTCGGGCCGCGGGATTGTTAGGGTCAGAGGCAAGGCCAACATCGAGGAGGGTAAGCAAAACCGCGAGATCCTGGTCATCACGGAGATACCGTACAACGTCAATCGAGCGGAACTAATCAAACGGATTGCCGGCCTGATTCAGGAAAAGGTTATTACGGATATCAGCGACATCCGCGATCTGTCGGATGAAAACACCCGAATTGAGATAGAGCTCAAGCGGGATGCGAACGCGAACGTCGTCCTGAACAACCTCTATAAGCACACTGCTTTGGAGAGTTCCTTCGCCGTCAACATGCTCGCCATTGATCATGGCCGGCCGAAGCTGCTATCTGTCATCGAGGCCCTGCATTGTTACATCGAGCACCGCCGGGATGTAGTGCTCAGGCGGACTCGCTATTTGCTGCGGCAGGCTGAACAAAGAGCGGAAGCGCTGGAAGGTTACTTAATCGCTCTCGCTAATCTCGATGACTTTATCGATATCGTTCGGAATTCATCCAACCGCGAAGAAGCTCGAGTAAAACTACTCGCCTACGAATTCAGCCAGAGTCAGGTGGAACAGATCGGCATCCGGATTCGCAGCGCGGCTCGCCTGGTGGATGGCCGGTATAGCTTCAGCGAACAACAAGCGGATCAAATCCTGGATCTTCGCCTCTACCAACTGACCGGGCTGGAACGAGAAAAGATCACGAACGAATACGGCGAACTTCTCACCCGGATCGATGATTTGGTCGACATCCTGAACCGCGCAGATCGGGTGATGGACATCATCAAGGACGAACTCCAGAAGGTTAAGGACAAATACGATTCGCCGAGAGTAACGCAAATCGTCCCTGCCGAAGGAGACTTCAACGTCGAAGATCTAATTGCCAACGAAGGGTGTATCATCACGATTACCCACGGCGGCTACATAAAACGAACCGCAGAAAGCGAATTCCGAGCCCAACGCCGAGGCGGACGAGGGGTGTTAGGAATGACCACTCGCGAATCCCAGATGCAAGGCGAGGAAGGTGATTTCGTCGAGCACTTGTTCACCGCCAGCACGCACGATTCGTTGATGTTCTTTACTCTAACCGGCCGGTGTTACGTGGAGAAGGTCTACGAGATTCCGGAGATGAGTCGCGCCGCCAAAGGGCGTTCGATTGCCAATCTTCTGGAATTGCGCCCTGAAGAGAAAATCGCGGCGACCTTGCGCATCGAGGCAAAGAAAGAAGAAGGCTCCACCGAAGAAACCACCTGGAACCCGACTTTGCATATTATGTTCGCGACTCGGCACGGTCTGGTCAAAAAGACGAACCTTTCTGAATTCGCCAACGTCCGCCGAGGGGGCATCATTGCGATTCAAATCGAGCAAGATGACGAGCTGATCGACGCTCTCCTGACGAACGGCAACGACGAAGTGGTTCTCATTACCAAGCAGGGAATGAGTATCCGTTTCCATGAAGAGGAGGCTCGAGATATGGGCAGGAATGCCGTCGGTGTGTGGGGTATCCGGCCCGAGCCCGGAGACGAAGTTGTCGGTATCGCTAAGGTCGTGGCCGACGCCAAACTCCTGGTGGCTGGTGCTAATGGCATCGGAAAAAGAACAGACTTTACGGAGTATCGGCTCCAGTCACGAGGTGGAAAAGGGATTATCACCATGAAGACGGGGGATCGGACCGGAGAAGTGATCGGCGCATTGTCGGCTCACGAAACCGATGAAGTCATGCTCATCACCACTGGAGGACAAATGGTCCGCCTTCGAGTTAGTGAGATCCGGGAGACCGGCAGAAACACCATGGGCGTCAAACTGATCAACCTCATCGAGGGAGAGAAGCTGCAAGATATCGCCCCAGTCGTGTCGCAGGAGGACTTGGGATCCGAGACCGAAGAGAGTTCGCCGGACACCGAGCAGAGCTGAAGTTAATCTCGGCCGTTAGGGCAATCCTGGCTCTCGCCGAGGATCGACAATCAAGCCCGGAGGGCGTGGATTCATGAATTCCGCCAAGGGAATGCGAGCCAATAAGGCGCACTTCCCTTGGCTAGAGTGTATATTTTTAACCACGATTCCCGGACTTCAAGCGTATACGCGTCATTGAGTCGCTAAATTCGCTCTACCCGCGCTTTTCATGAACTTGAAAGCTTTTGCGGTTGCCTGAGTCCGTTTGCTCTTTAGAGTTTAGGCACTTCTTTTGAGTTATGGGAACCCGAAAGCGAAAATTGTCAGTCAAAAGGCTCCCGGTCCAACGCCAGCTTGAGCTTTCCCACGAGGGGCAATATTTCGACCTTCGGGCACTCTTCGACAAGCTAAACGCTGAATACTTTAACGGCGCTTTGCGCGGCTATACCATCATTTGGGGCCGAAAGAGGAAGCTGCCTCCGAAAGAATATTTCGTGTTCGGGACCATTCAGGAAGAGGACCGGATCATTCGTATTCATCCGCTTCTCGATGCGCCGTTCGTTCCGACCTGGTTTCTCGAGTACGTGATCTATCACGAGATGTTACACGCGATCGTACCCGAGGAGGAGGATGCCACCGGCCGCCGCCGAATTCACACGGATGAATTCTATCGCCGAGAACAACGGTTCCATTGCTACCAGCGCGCTCGTCGCTGGGAAGATGAGAATCTTGATCGTTTCTTGCGATAGGAAGACCGAATTATGGAGGTCTTGGTGGTCACCTGCACCTTTCCAGACCACGAGATCGCCTGGAGAATCAGCCGAGCTGCAGTAGAACAAGGCTTAGCCGCTTGCGCGACGCTGATACCTGAAGCCAAATCGATATACAGTTGGAAAGGTCAGATCGAGACGGCTCAAGAGACAGCCGTGACTTTCAAAACCGCTCGTGACCGGTTTGAAGCGCTTCGGACTTTTGTTCTAAGCGAGCATCCGTACGAAGTTCCAGAACTGATAGCGTGGCCAGTTTCAGATGGCGCGCCGGCGTACTTAGCTTGGGTAGAAGCGAGTACGCGAGGAAGCGAATAGGAGCCAAGGGCCACGTCTGTCGGATCATTCGGCTTGGAATTGTCCCGAAGGGTGCTGTCGGACTTTGTCCCGGAGGGACTGAATGATCGTAGCCAGGCAATTCATTGCCTGGATTGTGCGCAGGAAAGGATCCGTCCCATAGGGACGGTATGAGGCGTGATCACCCCGGACTTACCATGTTGCGACGACGTTTGTAGCAAGCCCAAGAACGTGTTGCACAAAAGGCGAACACCCATCATACCAGGGCGACGATGATCATACGGTACCCTACGGGACGGTGCCGCTCATGGGGCCTATTCCAGGCAATAAATTGCCTGGCTACGATCATTCAGTCCCTCCGGGACAAAGTCCGACAAGCCCCGAAGGGACGTAATGACTCAGCCCAGGGTTTCAACCCCGGGTAAATGTTCAAAATGGTGAGCCGCCCTCACAAGGGGCGGAAGACAAATCGGATCCGCGCTTCTGCAAGGCGCCGTTCACATTTCGTCGGCGCACGGCCCCCTAACACCTGCCTGCCGCCCCGTTAGGGCGGGGCTTTTTGAGCGGATGACCCGGGGTTAAAACCCCGGGGACAGTCCTTATGTCCCCGCCCGCAACGATTCGCGTAGCGACGCGGGCTGGGCCCTTGGGACAGATCTGACCGAGAAGGTCCCGAAACCCAGCTACGGTTTTTTGGTCGGGCTCGGGAAACCGCCTGGCTTCGTATTTATTGCGGGCGTATTGGATGCGCCCGGGCTGGTGCCTGCCTTAGCCGAAGGCGCTACAGCCGGACGATTGGCGTTTAACTTGGCAATCACCGAGTCGCTAAAATCGATATCGCCCCGCGCGAAGACCAACACCGGGACCCCAAGAGCAACACTTTGTCCCGACTTATCAAAGACCAAGTCGTAGTTCTGCGCTTTAACCTGGTCGGTGACAACCTTCATGATCTCTTCCACCAAGGCTGAGACCATATGAGTTTTTTCGTCTTGAAGCTGTTTCTGGCGCGTCGAACGAAAGTCAGTGATTTCACGCTCTAGTCCATTAGTCTCAGCGATTTTCGAATCGCGTTCCTGAGCCTTTTGATCCTTGCTGGACCCACTGAGATCGGGCTTATTCAACTCCTCATTCAGCTTATTGATGCTATCGAGGTTCTTTTTGTAACTGTCCATCCGCTGGTTGAGTTCATCTTGGGCAGACCGCTGGGCTTCCTCTAACTTTTGTTGCGCCTCCTGGGTCTTCTAACAGTGGATCCGAACTCTCCGGTTTGTGTGAGACGCCCCCAAGCCAATTCTGTTCAAAATTGGTAACCCACGCTGAACTGGAAACGACCGGTGGAGTTATTGAACCTATCCGATTGAATCGGGATACCGTAGTCAAGTCGGATCGGGCCGATCGGCAGGTTTAAGCGCAGACCGGCTCCAAAGTCGGAGTTTACATTAGTGGCTCCGAAACTCCAGGATTTGGTGTTTACGAAACCAGTGTCATAGAATACAGCGAAACGAACTCGGTCGATGATCGGGAGGGTGTATTCAACGGTGAGGCGGGCCAGCGAATTACCACCGATATCGTCGCCTTGTGAATCCTTAGGGCCAACCCGATCAAAGTCGAAACCGCGCAAGTTATTGGCACCTCCCAAGAAAAGCCGATCGTAAATCGGGATGTTGTTTCCTGAACCCCAGTTCGCCACCGATGCCACTTCCGCGTCAAAAAGCAAAATGGTGTCAAAAGGCAAATGGAAGTATTGCTCTCCCTCAAGGTCGAATCCGTAAATTTGTACGTCTCCGCCTAAGGGCCCACCGGCTACGTAAACCGAGAAATCGACCCTCGTTCCTTTACGAGTCAAAAACGCATTGTCCCGTTTATCGTAAGTCAGACTATAGGTGAACCGGCTCTCTAACGTAGATCCAGCCTGACTGGTGATTAGCGGGTCGGTCGTCGTAATATTGAAGATATCCGTTTCCTGCAGACGATATTGGAACTTCTGCGCCAAGAAGTTCGTAATTGGTTGGCGCAGGAACACATCAAACCCGTAGTATCTCTCGTCGTAGACGTTACTGAAAAATGACGAGTCCAGATAGAAAAGGTCGGTACCGACAGCCAGCCTCTTATCCAAGAAATACGGCTCCGTAAAATTCGCCGTAACTTGCTTCTCTTGAGTACCGATCTGAACCCGGACGCGGAATTTTTCGCCGGCGCCCGTGAAGGTCTTCCAGTTCAGGATATCAAAGTTACCTTGGCTCAATTCGGCGAAACCCAGCAATCCCTGATCTGAGCTGAAACCCATACCGAAGTTCAAGGAACCAGTCCGCTTTTCCTGGACCACAACATTGAGGTCCTTTCTTCCGGGCACTAGCGTGTCGGAGGCGTAGGTATCGACCTTCTCGAAGTACTGCAACCCTTCAAGTCGCTTCTTACTGATATCGACTCGCACCGTATCAAACACATCCCCTGGTGCCAGAACCAGTTCCCGGCGAATCACTTTATCCTTCGTGCGCGTGTTGCCGCTGATATTGATCCGCTCGACGTACGATTTGATTCCTTCTTCGATCTTATAATGCAGGTCAACCGAGCCCGGGCCAGCCGGCGTCGTTTGCACTGCTACCTTAGCATCAGCATAACCAGCGACTCCGTAAGCATCCTCGACCGCCTTGATGTCCTTCTCCAGTTTCTGAGGCGAGAATACCTGACCTTCCTTTTGCTTAATTACCTTTCGGAAATTGGCCTCCGTAACCACCTGCAGTCCGTCAACGGTGACCGCGTTAATATGGTACTGGGTTCCCTGGTCAATATAGATATCAATGTCGACGTACTTCGGCCCTTTTTCCCGGTTGATCTTGACGTCAGTGATCTGGACGTCCTCGTAGCCGTTATCCTGGAACAAGGCTTTGATCTTTTGGACATCTTCGTCCAACTGAGCACTGTTCAATCGGCCGGCTCCGGTAAGAAAGGCGATGAGGTTGTTCTCCTTAGTCTTCATCTCCTTCTTCAACCGCTTTGAATTGATAGCGGTATTACCGGAGAACCGGATCTTCTTTACGATCGCTTTCGTCCCTTCACTGACCGAATAAGTAACCGTAGCCGTGCCACGATCCTCATTGGTCTCGACCTTGTATTGGACGTCGATATCCGGATAACCTCTCTTTTGATAGAGTTCGACGACCTTTTGGCGAGCAGTCTCTAAAGTTTGCTCATCCAAAGGCGCATTGATTTTCAGCGCCATTTCTTTGCGAATCCGGGAGGTCTTGACTCGCTCGTTGCCGACCACGTTGACGCCTGCCAGCGTGACTCGGGTCTGAACGACCACAATGACTTTTACTCCATCCGGCAGCGGTTCGCCGTAGATACGAACATTGGTCACCAGGCCGGTCGCGTACAACGCCCGCACGTCATCCTCAACGACGCCCTCTGAATAAGGCTGACCAACCGTGGTTTTCATGTTGGTCAAAATCCGTTGCCGGCTCAGCGTGGCAGGGCCAGCATATTGGATCTCAATCTGCCGGACGATAGGGCCGGCCGGACGTTGGGTAGGGGTAGGCGGCGTCGCTTGCGGCTGAGCTGCCGGAGCCTGCGGAGCTGGCGTATTTTGAGGCGCCGGTTGCTGCGCACAAACCGTAGACGCGACAAAACCGAACAGAATTAAGCACAATAGCCATTTGCGTTCGGGCACACGCTTTTGCTTCATAGGTTAAGGGGAGCAAACGATCTCAGCGAATGGCGCTAATTCACGATGATGACGTCCAAAACGTCAACAGAAAAACCGCGAACGGTTGCGCTTGTTTAATTCAGCAAACTGTAAACATTGTTTCGGGAGTGTGGTTCATACCCGGCCTCGGTAATTAGCCGCTCGATTTCCTCCCGCGACAACCTGAAGGTTGTACCCGCGCTGCTCACGACGTTTTCCTCCATCATAACAGATCCGTAGTCGTTCGCACCGTAGCTTAGTGCGACTTGGCCGATCTTGGGGCCTTGGGTTACCCAAGAGCTCTGTAGATTTTCCACATTATCTAAGTAGATCCTCGCCAGAGCCTGCGTACGCAAATATTCAGCCGATCCCACTGGTCTCGCCTTCAGGACGACGTTCTCCGGCTGAAATGTCCAGCAAATGAATGCCGTAAATCCATGGGTCCGGTCTTGAAGCTCCCGAATACGCTCCAGATGCTCAATCCGGTCTTCTATGGTCTCCACGTGCCCAAACATCATGGTAGCGCTGCTTCGCAACCCTTCCTCGTGCGCAATTTCCATCACCCGCAACCACTGTTCGGTATTACATTTCAGTGGAGCGATTCGGTTGCGCACGCGGTCTACCAGAATCTCGCCTCCGCCTCCCGGGATCGAACCCAACCCGGCCTCTCGAAACCGGACAATAACGTCTCGGATCGACATCCCAAATACCTCTGCAAAATGGTTGAACTCCGGGGGACTAAACGCGTGGAGATTAATTTGCGGGTATTTCTCTCGGAGGTGGCTGAGCAGATCGAGATAGTAATCGATCCCCAGTTTCGGGTTGTGGCCGCCTTGCATCAGGATTTGCACGCCGCCGATGCCGACCAGCTCATCGATCTTCCGGTCGATCTCCTCATGCGTCAGCACATAGTGATCGGCATCTTTTTCCGTGCGGTAGAACGCGCAAAACTTGCAATAAACATTGCAAACATTCGTGTAGTTGATGTTGCGCTCGATCCAACGCGTCTTCTTTATCGATTCGTTCGCCCTCAAGTACCTTATCAATAACATCCGCGCCGGAAATCAAAGCATTCATTCGCAGGGCTAGTATTAAACCACTCCTTTCTATCGTTCCAGTGCGTTTCGTAGGCCGGGAATTGTCCTCAGCTTCGTATCAATCCCGGTAGCAAACGGAGTAATCAGTAATCAGTGGGTCAGTAATCAGTTCGGAACCGGCCGATCTTTAGTCACTGATTACTGATTACTTTTGTGTGCGGGGCGGCGACGAGAAGCGGCTCGGCCTTTTGCAATCAAACCGCGGTAAGATCTGGAAAGTGGCCGCGAAATGCCCACATTGGTAAGCCAAAGCGTGGCCGAGAATTTTTACCAAGAAACTATCCAGGCACCCAAGAGCCCGTTTGACCTGTCGCTACGGCCTCCGTTGTTCTCTGAATTTCAGGGCCAACTCGATGGGCGTCAACATAAAAAGCACGAGCGGTCCCATGATTGAGAAAGCAGGAGATCTGGCGGGCCTGCTCACTACCCTCGAGCGAGGCGATATTCTGTTTATCGACGAGATCCACCGCCTGCAACCGGCCATAGAAGAGTATCTCTACCCGGCTATGGAAGATTTCCGTTTAGACATCATCATCGATCAAGGACCAAACGCTCGCAGCGTCCGGCTCAACTTGCCCAAGTTCACTTTGGTCGGAGCCACGACGCGTGCCGGCTTGATTAGTTCGCCGTTACGGTCCCGTTTCGGAATGACTAGCCGGCTAGATTATTACAGTGTTGAGGAGCTGACCAATGTCATTGACCGAAGCGCGGGGCTAATCGGAGTCACCATTAACAAAGAAGGTGCTGGCGAGATTGCGGCTCGTTCCCGCGGCACCCCAAGAATCTCCAACAATCTGCTCCGCTGGGTACGCGATTACGCTCAGGTCAAAGCCGATGGCGCTATTGATAAGAATGTGGCCGACCTAGCCTTGAAAATGCTCGATATCGACAACGACGGGTTAGACGAGATGGACAAGCGCTTGTTAGAAGCATTGATCACCCGTTTCCAAGGCGGCCCCGTCGGCCTTAATTCACTCGCCGTTTCGGTGGGAGAAGATTCAGGCACCATCGAGGAAGTGAATGAGCCGTATCTAATCCAAGAAGGATATCTCCAGCGAACCGCTCAAGGCCGGGTTGCGTTGCCCAAAGCATACAAAAAGTTGGGGCTGGAGCGCTCTTCTCACGGCCAAAAGGAACTGTTTTAGCCGGTAGGGATGAGCTCCTGCTCATCCGAAGAAGGAGCCAGGAGCCAGGAGGGTTTTCCGTGTATTCCGTCGTTCGTTCTCGAAAACAAATCCGCTTCGGCGACCCGATTTTGTGAATGCAACCGACTTCCAGGCCGACCGGATGAAAGCGTTCGAATTGCAGGTACAGCGCTGTCTGGCCATGCGGCCCTCCTGGCTCCTGGATTCTGGCTCCTGGCTCCTTCTTCATGGATTGCTGGCTTCGCTTGGCGCTTTCTTCCTCACCCGTAACGGCGTCGGCGAAGTAGCCTGCTGATACTTGATGGTTGAGGGCCAAATAAGCCGCCAGGGCTGCTCTTTCACCTTACCGGAGAGCTCGGTCATATCCGAAGCGAAGGTGTTCACTTGAGGGATGAATTTGTTCAATTCTTCCTGGACCTGACCAAGCACGGTTTTTAACCGGCCCGATGCAGCGTCAAAGTTGGCTAGAGTTTTGGTAAGATGTTCATCCTTTTCGACCTGTCCGACTAAGCCCTGCACATCCTTCAGCACGGCTTGAACACCGGTCAGGGTTTCATCAACTGAACCGCCCTTTGCTGTCAGCCGCTGCAGGTTTACGCCGACCACTTGGAAATTGTCGAGGGTTTTATCAAGTGATGCTAAAAGGCTCGAATCCTTCGCCGTCAAACGGGTCAGATTCTCCGCCGTACGATGCAACGCGATCAGCGTGCCGGTGGCTTCTTTTAGTGTCGGATCCAATTTCTGAAGAATACTGGGACCAACCTCACCCAAATCCGGAGAACGTACCCCTACAAAAGCGTCTCCGTTCACCGCCCGGCCGGAATTCGCGTTGCCTTGAGTAAAATCGATGACCGGTTCCGCCAATAACCCAAAGGAACGCATGGTCACGCTGTTTTCTTTGAAGATTTCCGCATCCGCCGCCACCTGCACCGTAATGACCGCTTCGTAATCCGGTTTGCCGGGCGGACGCTGGGAGCTTGTCACCGGCGATTGAATAAAATCCACCGTCCCGATTTTTCTTCCGGCTAAGGCAACATTCGCACCGGGCTTGATCCCTGCAGCGTCGTCAAAGAAAATTCGATAGTGCACAATCGGGCGAAATAGGCCAGGCGCCGACAGATAGAGGACGACTCCAACTAACAGCCCGACAGTCAGGATTACCAAAATGCCCGTCCGAATCTCGCTACGTACTATCTGCATCGGGCAATGTCTCAGTCATGGGGCCGTCAACGCCGCCGGTAACAAACTGACGAACGACAGGGTGATCTGATCTCTTAAACTGATCCGGCGCATCGTCCAGAATGATGGCGCCCTGCCAAAGCATGGCAATACGCGTGCCGATGCGAAAGGCGCTATCCATCTCATGGGTCACAATAACCGATGTAGTATTTGTCTTCTCCGTGAGATTAATGATGAGTTCATCGATCACGGAGCTCATAACCGGGTCTAAACCAGCGGACGGCTCGTCGAACAGCACTAACTCAGGATCGAGCATCAGGGCACGAGCTAGACTAACCCGTTTCCGCATCCCGCCGCTAAGTTCAGAGGGTAGCTTGCTCTCCGTCCCGCTCATCCCTACCATGGCCAACTTCTGTTCCACTAACGCATCGATCTCGCTCTCAGATTTGCGACCTAATTCCTGCACCGGCAGCGCCAGATTATCCCTGACATTCAAGGAACTGATCAGAGCCGAATATTGGTACACCATTCCTATTCTACTTCGCAGTAAATTCAGTTTGCTTCTACTTAACCGGCTGACCCGCAAATGCTTGTACTTTATTTCGCCAGATGTTGGCTTCAAGATTCCT
>WNFI01667272.1_pt1 | contig 23821 bp, 29 predicted proteins | sample 5400471 | NCBI WGS metagenome assembly WNFI01 (sample SAMN13153348, study PRJNA577476) | soil metagenome | isolation source: 100 cm saprolite on Douglas fir-dominated hillslope | place: USA:California | collected 2013-09-17
ATTGAGTCCTACATATGCCGGCCTAAACAAGGGAAACGGAAGAAAGCATAGAGTTTTGAGCAAGAGAGCACAAGAGGGTCGTTTACTGGTAAAAAATAGGCCGATATAGTTCAGTGGTAGAACACTACTTTCGTAAAGTAGGAACATGGGTTCGATTCCCATTCTCGGCTCAAATATGGAAAAAGACATGAATCAAATTCAAGAAGAAATAGAACGCCTTGAGCGTGACATGGGAAGTCATGATTTTTGGAGTGACAAAAATAAAGCCCAGGCTGTCCTCAAGGAGCTCGCCGAATTAAAAGCCAAAAAAGAGGGCTTTGGCAAGTATGACAAAGGAAATGCCATTATCACCATAATTTCTGGCGCTGGCGGGGACGATGCCGAGGATTTTTCGTCCATGCTTTTGAATATGTACTTGAAATATTCGAATAAAAAAAGCTGGGGAATTTCCTTTATTCATGAGCATAAAAATGATCATGGGGGGTATAGAAACGTTTCATTTGAAATTGATGGAAAGAATGCATACGGAACGCTCAAAAATGAATCCGGCGTGCATCGTCTAGTACGCATTTCTCCATTCAACTCAAAAAAGCTCCGCCACACTTCATTTTCCCTGGTGGAAGTCCTGCCCAAATTTTCTAAACTGGAGGAAAAAGACATTATTATTCCTCCAGGCGATTTAAAAATAGAATATGCACGTTCTAGTGGTCCAGGAGGGCAGAATGTAAATAAGCGGGAAACTGCTGTAAGACTAGTGCATATTCCCACAGGCATGGCCGTGCACGCTTCAAGTGAAAGAAGCCAAGAACATAATCGTGAGCAGGCCCTTTCAATACTTCGGGCAAAGATTTTCAAGAAAGCGAAGGAAGAAAAAAAATCCGTAGAAGAGAGTATAAAAATAAGCAAAGGGACGGAAATAGAATGGGGGAGTCAAATACGCTCTTATGTGCTTCATCCTTATAAAATGGTCAAAGACCACCGCACGAATGCAGAAACTTCAAGCGTAGATGATGTCCTAGAAGGCGATTTGGAGCTATTTATTGAGGCGGAGAAGGATTTATGATAAAATAGACCGGTGATATATTTCAACAATGTTTCAAAATTCTATAAAAATGACCTGGTAGCGCTTGATGATGTCACTCTTACAATAGGTTCCGGTGAATTTATCTCCATTGTAGGCCATTCCGGGGCCGGAAAAACTACTTTAATCAAAATGATAATGGCGGAAGAGTCTCCGTCTCAAGGCACCGTTTTTTTTGAGTCAATTGACGTCAATAAGCTTAAAAATATGAGCTTGACCAAACTTCGAAGGCGCATTGGAGTGGTTTTTCAAGATTTCAAGTTGCTGCCAAATAAAACCGCATACGAAAACATAGCTTTTGCCATGGAAGCTGTAGGAAAGACAGACGAAGAAATAGCTTCCGATGTGCCTCATGTGCTAGAGCTGGTGGATCTTGGTAATCGCATATTCCATTTCCCTTACCAGATGTCGGGTGGAGAAAAGCAAAGATTGGCTATTGCTCGAGCCATAGTTAATCAGCCTGAGCTTATAATTGCAGATGAGCCCACAGGGAACTTGGATCCGGTGAATACATATGAAGTTATACAGATACTTAAAAAAATAAACGATCTTGGTACCACCGTCATTTTGACTACTCACAATAGGGGAGTAATAGACTCTCTTAGTAAGAGGGTTGTTACTATGGAAAAGGGTAAGATTATAAGAGATGATAAAGACGGAAAATATATTTTATAAATCTTTAAATTAAGTGTATACTGGTTGTTATAGATTATGTTTATTAAATAAAAAGAATTTTAAAAGCAGGAGTCGTAAATTTTAAGAGAAATGGGGTTATTTCGTGGGCATCAGTACTGGTAGTAACCATCACACTCTCAGTCATAACCACTCTTATACTTCTTCAAGCGGTCCTTCATTTCTCTCTTGATGAGATAAAGAAGAAGGTAGATGTAACAATATATTTCAATGTTGGAGCTCCGGAAGATAAGATCCTGGCCCTCAAAGATTCACTTTCCAAGCTTCCCGAAGTAGACACCATATCCTATACCACGTCAGCCCAAGCTCTCCAGGATTTTCGTGAGCATCATTCAAATGATTACCCCACAATACAAGCTTTAGATGAAGTAAAAGACAATCCTCTGGGCGCATATTTAAACGTTAAAGCAAAGGAAGTATCGCAGTACGAAACCATCGCCAATTTCTTAAAGTCTGATGACGCCCTTGCCTTGGGGTCCGCTTCTATTATAGACAAGGTAAATTATCACCAGAATAAGCTGGTGATAGACAGGCTGAATTCCATTATTTCCGGCGCCCAGAAATTGGGTTTTCTTCTAACTCTTTTACTTATTATCACATCTGTTGCTATAACCTTTAATACCATTAGGCTTACTATATTCTTTTCTCGAGAGGAAATAGGCGTAATGAGGCTCGTAGGAGCCTCAAAAATGGGGGTAAGAGGACCTTTTATGGTGGAGGGAGCTATGTATGGCCTAGTGGCCACTCTCATAACATTGGTTCTTTTTTGGCCCGTTACTTTTTGGTTAGGCAGAAATATGACTGGATTCTTGGGAATTAATGTATATAATTATTATGTTGCAAACATCCTACAAATTACGGGGATAGTGCTGGCTTCTGGAGTGCTTTTGGGAATAGCATCGAGCTTCCTGGCTATCAGGAAATATTTAAATAAGTAAAAATGGAGAAAAAAAATCAAGCAAAAGATAATTGCAAATATGTTTTTGTAGTGGGGGGAGTTATTTCCGGAGTAGGAAAAGGTATTACCGCCTCCTCCATAGGGCTGATTCTTAAAAACCGCGGACTCTCAGTCACCGCCATAAAGATAGATCCCTATGTAAACGTTGACGCAGGCACCATGAACCCCACCGAACACGGCGAGGTTTTTGTTTTGGGGGACGGTGATGAAACGGATCAGGATATGGGAAACTATGAGAGGTTCCTGAATATAAACCTGACTCGAATAAACTACATGACAACAGGCCGAGTGTACCAATCAGTCATAGAGAGAGAACGCAATCTTGAATATAAAGGTAAGTGCGTACAGGTGGTTCCTCACATACCACTTGAAATTATAGGAAGAATAAAAAAAGCTGGCACAAACTCCAAAGCAGACGTAGTAGTGGTGGAGATAGGTGGCACAGTAGGTGAGTATGAAAATATTCTTTTTCTGGAAGCAGCCAGGATGATGAAGATTGAAAACCCCAAGGATGTTATCTTCGTCATGGTATCTTACCTTCCGACTCCTTCCAAAGTAGGCGAGATGAAGACCAAGCCTACCCAACACGCGGTGAGAGCTCTCAACACTTCGGGAATTCAGCCCGATATACTGATAGCCAGGGGCGAGACAGTGTTAGATTCAAAAAGAAAAGAAAAAATATCACTTTTCTGCAATATGCAATCCGACAGAGTAATATCTGCTCCGGACGTGGAGAGTATATATGATATTCCCATAAATTTTGAGAAAGAGCATCTATCCGATAAGCTTTGCGAGATCATGGGAGTGGCATGCAAGGCACCGGATAAAAAGTCATGGAGCGCATGGAGCAGTTTCGCAAATCATGCTCATAACGGCAAGAATACCGTCAAGATTGCCATGATAGGAAAGTACTTTGAAACAGGAGATTTTATATTATCCGATTCGTATCTGTCTGTAATAGAAGCTCTAAAATATTCTAGTTACGCAGAAAACAAGAAGCCCATAATATCGTGGCTAAATTCAGTAGATTTTGAAACTCATCCGAATAAGCTTAAAGAGCTGAAAAAATACGACGGCATTATCGTGCCTGGCGGATTCGGATCAAGGGGGGTAGAGGGCAATTTGCGGGCCATAAAGTTTGCTCGGGAAAGCAAGATACCGTATTTCGGCCTATGCTACGGCATGCAGATGATGGTTATAAAATACGCCAGAAACAAACTCAATCTTAAAGATGCTACTACAAAAGAAGTAAACCCAAGCTCCAAAAATATAGTAATAGATGTGATGGAGACCCAAAAAGAGCATCTAAAAAATAATTCTTACGGAGGGTCTATGAGACTTGGCGCTTATAAGGCGGTTCTTCGCGACGGTACCATAGCTCGCGGAGCCTATGGAAAAAAAGAAGTAATAGAACGTCACAGGCACAGATATGAAGTAAATCCGGCTTTCGTGGGCGACCTGGAGGCCAAGGGCTTGGTATTTTCCGGCCGCTCTCCGGATGGAAAACTTATGGAAATTGCCGAGCTTCCAAAAAAGATCCATCCTTTCTTTTTAGGCACCCAATTCCACCCGGAATTTTTAGCCAGGCCTCTGTCACCGCATCCTCTCTTCACCGCATTCATAAAAGCCTGTATCAGTAAGAAAAAATAAGCGGTATAAATTTTTCTTTCATTAATTGCTGTTTATAGTAAACTTAAAACTATGAACTATATTTTCAAGTTCGCTTTGAATTTTATTTTTATCAAATTTTTTTATACCAAGTTCAGGCGGGTAATTGCCAATATTAGTGGAGTGTATAGTGTATTCTATAGCGTAACAGTCTCCATCCACTATCCCCCTATAGCTAGTAGTCTCGTAAAAATTTCCTGCCCCCGCGCCGCTAAACGTAAATTTCTTAAAAGAGTAGCCGCTTATGGTTGCATCGGTCTCACTTAAACCATTGCCTGCATTACCTACGCTTTTGCAGTTCTTTATGGCGTTTTTATCGTTTGATATGCCTACAGTCAAATGAGCATCAGAAAAATTAGTGCCGGGCATATAGGATTTTGGAATAAAAACATTCGCCAAAAGAATGCCTTTTTGTTCTGTGTTTAGTTTCCAGTCAAGAGTAGAGTTTTTGTCTCCAGTATTTGTCTGGAAAAGGGGATTATAGTTAAAAGTAAAAGTTTTATCGGAAGCAAGGAATTGGATTTGCCCTTGAGGGATCGTGTTAATATTAATAGGAATATTTTCTCTAGAATAATTTCTGAAATACAAAAATCCTCCGGTTAATATTAAAAGAATTATTATTATAATTGCTGTATTTTTAGTCATTTATTTGATTATATAATTTATTTTATTCCTACGGCCAGAACTGATTATTACATGTGGCAAAATATATTTATCTTAGAATTCTAGAAGTTTATCTTGAAAATCAATAATTTTGTTATTCTTATCCAACTTAATTCCTTCTTTTTTATATAAGGCCAAACGAGTCTTTTTGTGTTTACTATTTAGCCACACTCTTCCGTCCGCGTATACAATTCTATGAAAAGGAATGTCTTTTACACCACTTTTGTAAGCTTTATCTAAAATATTTGTAATACTCTGGGAAGCCATAGGTCCTGCTCCAGCAGCTCTGGCGATGGCTCCATACGTTGCCACCTTTCCCTTAGGAATTTCTAAAGCTATCTTAATAACACGTTCGCTAAATGTTTGCATTGCCAATGATTTTATTTTCGGCACTTATTTCATCTTAGTAACTTTATAAACTTTACCTTTCTTGTCGTAAGTTATCCATTCTCCGATTTGTTTCCCATTTTTAAAATGTCCAGAGCGCATTTTTACGCCGTCTTTCCTGAACCATTCCCAATAACCGTCCATTTTTCCGCTGGTCATAAATCCCTTAGCCCATAGAGTACCGTCTTTGTGGTAGTGTATGTGTTTTTTCATAAGTATTATTTTACGATATTTTTACTAATAATTTTCTTTTGTTTTTCCTTCAGTCTGTATTTGATGATTTTTATTATAAGGGGAAGGGGAAGCGGCTTATCTAGGGGGAATTGTATAGAGCCTTTCCCAGTTTTGTATTTTGCTGTTTCTTTACGGAAATTTGCTATTGTTTTTGGATAAGGATAAAAACCTATATGATGGTCAAAAGCTGCAAAATAAACAAAAATGCCATTTAATTTAAATGCCGGCATATTGTAGCTAATAACCTCCTGGGCCTTAGGCGCGATTTTGTTTATAAGTTCGCGTATTATCTCTAGCCTTTTTGCTGTTTCTTTTGGAAACAATTTAATATATTCATCTATATTTTTTATTTTTTTCCTTTTTAGTTGCATGAGTTTATTATATTAAATTCTCTAATTCTTTCTCCCGTCGCCGGTTAATGGTATTTCTTTCCCCAAATATTTTGGTTTTCTATTGAAGGTTAGGTCTACTACTGCTTTTACATTAGCGAACAATTCCCGGATATAATTTTGAAATTTATATCTGCCGTTGTCCGCATTCATCCCGTATGCCTGGAGGCCCAAGCTTCTAGCAATAAAAACCGATCTCGGTAGATGAAATGACTGGGTAACTATCGTCATGGAATCCGCCAAGAAAATGTCTCTGGCTCTGTACATACTGCTGTATGTATCAAAGCCGGCATGATCCAGAAATATATTTTTATCGGGAATGCCCTTCTTTAGCAAATATATCCTTATAGGATTTACTTCGTTATAGGCCAGGCTGCTGTTGTCTCCAGTTGCCAGGATTTTCTCTACTTTTTTTGCTTGGTACAATTTTATGGTGGCATTTACCCTGTCTAGCAAAACCGGCGAAAGGCTTCCGTCTTTCAATATTGAAGCTCCCAGAATAACCGCAACTTCTGTATGTGGAATTTCTTCAACATTGCTCCATATATATCCTCTTGTTTTTAATTTTATTACTATGAAAATAAAAACTATAAGAAATATTATTGAAGCGCATATGTAAATTGTTATTTTTATAATTCTGCCCATTTTCTCATTATACTCTAGAACGCCGTTTACTGTGCTTGTGTGTAAAAATTTTTAGGAAGTGCTATAATTTATGAATGAGATTGATTAACAGAGTTTTACTCCAAGAGATAAAACATAATTTTCTCCAGTTGTTTCTCGTATTACTTTTAATATTGCTAGCAGTTAGTTTCGATGTTATTTCTCCATGGCCATTTAAAATATTGATAGACAATGTTCTTTCAACCAATCCACTAAGCCCAAGCTGGAACGTTTTCCACCTTGATTTTATCCAAAGAATTATGGATTCTAGATACTTGCTAGGATTTGTGGCTGTTTTTCTGTATTTCTTTTCTACCTTTTCGCTTACTATTGTAGAGTACATGAAATCCATAGTAAACAAGAAAACTATACGTAACCTAATTTCCAACTTCTCAAAAAATTCCTTTAAAAATCTAGAGTCATTCGCCATAGGTTTCTATAAGGATCAACAGATCGGTGATTTTATATATCGTTTGAGCTATGACGTTTCGGCTATTGGAGACTTTATGGAAGACGGGATTATACCTCTTATTACCTCCACATTTTATTTGGGCATAACCCTGGCTATAATGTTTTACATAGATCGTGGACTTACCCTTATTTCTTTCGCCGTTTTGCCATTCTTGGCTTTTGGTCTTTATTTTTTTAATCTTAATATTACCACAGCCACCAAACATTCCGAATTCCTGAACAGTGCAATGTTTTCTTTCATAGAAGAAGCTTTAACCCATTTAAAAATAATCCAGGCTTTTTCCCAAGAGAAGAGACAAGCACATACCTTCAACCGAAGAACCGATATTTCTCTTTCCAGTGATGTCAACTTATTTCGACTGGATTTTCTTCTGACCTTATTGGTTGGAGTGATTATCGCAATAAGCTATTCTGTAATTATTCTTTATGGGATAAAAGAAGTATTTTTAGGGACGCTTACCAGTGGATTATTGATAGTTTTTATTTTTTATTTGGATAATTTGACAAATCCCATACTTTCAATAATTTACGCGGTTACTGCGGCAAAGCAATCTTATGCAAAGATCATACGCATGAACGATTTTTTTGCCCAAGGGCATCACCTTTCAAACTCCGGTCTAGTTAAAAAAATAACCGATCCCACCATTAAATTTCAGCACGTTACATTAAACATAAAGGGCTCAAAGATTCTGCAAAACGCCTCTTTTGAAATTGAGCCTGGCAAGAAAACAGTAATCTTCGGTGTCAGCGGTTCGGGGAAAAGCTCAATCGTTAATCTTATCTTACGCTTTGTGGCAAAACCGAATTCCGGTAAAATTTTTATTGGAGGAATAGATATCCAAAACTATGACATAAAATCATTGCGCAGTAACATAGCTTTCGTACCCCAAGAAATAACATTATTTGACGATACTATTTTTAACAATATTGCCTTTGGCAACCCCCTGGCCACCAAAAAAGATATAAGAAAAGCAGCAGAAATGGCAGGAGCCCATGAATTTATATCTCGATTACCAGATTCATACAACTTTATGGTCGGGGAAGGGGGGAATTTGATTTCAGGCGGTCAGCGTCAAAGACTTATGCTGGCAAGAGCCTTTTTAAGAAAAGATGCTAAAATTCTGCTATTTGATGAAACTCTATCAGCCCTTGATGTAAAAACGCGAAAAGAAGTGATAAAGAATATTTACGAATTTTCTCAAAATAAAACTACCATTATTGTTTCAAATGTTTTTGATGTAGTCAAATTATCAGATAATGTGATAGTATTAAACAGAGGTAAGGTTATCTATAGCGGCCCCAACCATAAGTTGTCGAGGGAGGTTTCCTTGTATAAAATGATATTGAAAAGCCAATAGTAGACCATAATGAAATCAAGACAAATAATAAATCTAAAACCCCATTGGATACTAATAATAACTTTTTTTATCGCAGGTGGCTTTTTAAGTTGGCTGGGAACTTATATCTGGCTTAATTCTGCAAATATAAACATAATTAAAATCCAATCGACACAAAACTATAATTATATTAACCCGCTTCTTGCTATTAATGTTCAGGGTAACCCTCTATTAAATAATCAAACTCTTGAACTTGAATTTAAGAGTATTATTCAGCAGGCAGAAAATAAGGAAAGTATTACCAATGCGTCAATTTATTATCGCGATCTTAATTCATCTGCTTGGAGCAGTTTTAACGACATTGCAAAATTTTCTCCGGGGAAACTGCTTAAAGTTCCTATTATGATGGCTTATTATAAAATTGCAGAAACAGATCCCTCTATTCTTGAAAAAAAAATTACTTATAGCGGGCAAAAAACAATACCGGATGTAGACATTATAGCCACAAACATTCAAAAAAAGCTCAATCCCGGGGAATATACAGTAGATGAACTAATTCAATCAATGATAGTTGATTACAATAACGATGCTGCCAACTTGCTTTTTGACAACATAGATAAAAAACAACTAGATGAAGTTTTTTCTGATTTAGGAATAGACTTTAAGGAAGATAAAATTACAAAAGATTTCATTCCTCTTAAGTTGTACAGTCTCTTTTTAAGAGTTCTTTATAATGCAACTTATCTCAACAGAGAATATTCTGAGAAGGCTATGACGCTTATGATTGAAGCTCCCGATGGGCCGTTGGTTTTCGCTGAACTACCAAAAGATATTCCATCAGCCAATCGTTTCGGTGGCACCTTTATAGACAATAAACCCTTTAAAGTACAAGCATATGATTGTGGAGTGGCCTATTATCCAAATCACCCTTATCTCTTATGTGCTATGGCTGAAGGTAGCCATCTAAATAGCGTAGAAAGCTTTTTAAAGGAGGTTGGTAATAAGGTGTATGAAGAAACCAAATATCAATATAAATAGAGTTATGTTACAATGAGAAAGGTCGATTTGAATAATTAAATGGTTTTTTCACAAAAATAACATGGCAAAAAAAGCAGTTAAAAAGTACAAGGCAAAAGCAAAATCTGTTAAGCCGGGAAAGAGAAAATAAGAGTAATAATTTAAACTGTTTTAAATAAAAGAACAATTAATTCCTTAATTGTTCTTTTATTTTTGTGAAAATTTTAGAATGACGATTTCGCTATCAGTACCGATCCTGATAGGGGGCCCCCAAGTGCCTGTACCGCTTGAAACCAAGACCTGCATATTTCTAAATTTTTTAAAACCATACGAATAGCCCTTGTAGATTAAGCTAGCTATATATCCAAAAGGCATCATTTGCCCTTGGTGCGTATGCCCCGATATTTGAAAGGTTACTCCAGCACCGCTTGCCACATCCAAATCTTTGGGCTCATGCTTTAAAAGAATTGAAGGTTTACTTCTATCAATAGATAGATTTGAAAGTATCTCCCGGAATTTCTCTCTTTTTCTAGAGTTTTTATAATCAACTCCTATAATCTGGAGACCATCCACATCCGCTATTTCGTCCACTAGTGTCCGGATTCCGATATCCCGCACAGCTTTAAAAAACATTTCACTATTGCCGAATTCTTCATGGTTCCCGGAAATGAAATAAACACCCAAAGGGGGAGTAAGTTTCTTAAGCGGAGCGATTGATTTTTTAAGATCAATTGCCTTTGTTCCGTCAAAAAGGTCACCCCCTATGAAAATAATATCCGGCCTAAGCGCCTGCACCATGTTTGCGACTTTCTCTGTAAAAGAAGGGCCGTTAATCTGCCCTAGGTGCAAGTCACTTATCCAGATCGCTTTTCTGTCTAGCCAAGCGGCGGACAAATTAGGCAACTTTATTTCTATATTTTTTAGTGTAATCTTTTTCGCGTGTAGGATGCCGTATATGATTGAAATAAATGATACTACTATTAAAATCATAGCTGTTAGATGTAAAAAAGGAATTAAAAATATAGCCAATATCTCATAAATAGCCGAGATAAAAAATAAATACGTCAGAAAGCCCATCCATATGGCAGATATATAGTAGTACCATCTTGTGAACCAATTATAATAGCGCATGCCCAGGATGCTCGCTAAAATAAAACTCCCGGTAAAAAAGCTAAGCAGAGCTCCAATTATGAAGTGTTCTCTAAAGGTGTTAAAAGCAAAGATGTCTATCAATCCCTCATATGTAACTTTTAGGAGAAGGTAAAAAACTACCAGAATAATGGCGGAAACGAGCGTTATTATGGAAAACTTATGCGTTTTTGAATTCATTTATAAAACAAGAATGGGCCGCTGCGTAATCCGCGAACGGCCTTTCTCGATGTTCTGCTTGCGGTGCCGGTTAGTAGCAGCGCCTGGGCACGGTGTCCATCAGCTGTCTGGACGCATAGGCCCTCTCGAATTCTCGAGCGAGCGCAACGTCCCCGAACACCTCGCGGATGCTCTGGACAGGGAACCTACCATGTCCATCGACGAGGCTTTCCATACGGCTCCTGATTTTCCCCACACGTTGGGCACTGAGGCCTGCCGTCTCGAGATACTTCTCGAGCGTCAGTCGGTGCAACATAGGCGGTTCCTCGCAGAAGGAGTTTTCATGTGCAGCTCAAGATGAATTCTATAATGTATTTGAAATTTAATCAATTAGATCTATGGTTTTTAGCCAAGTAAGAGTCAATTTTCCCATTTCACTAATTCTTTCCATATCTTTGCTTGAAAACCAAGCTAACTCCTCAATCTCCATCATTGGCTTGAGAGTGCCAACATAGTCACTAGTATAATACTTAGTTTCCAACAAAACACCTTCTTTTTTTCCATGAGCCTGGGTTGTAAAAGTTTTTAAATATTTTATTGTATTAGATATTAAATTTACATTCAATTCTTCTTTAATTTCTCTAGTTAGAGTTTGTATATCAGATTCTGCGCCTTCTCTTTTGTCTCCCGGGAAGTAGAAAACTTCTTTATCCTTTGATCTGGCAAAAAGGACTTTTTTATCTTTAATTTTTATCCAAGCAACCTTATCTATTACAGTCATAATTTTTCTATATAAAGTTTCCATGCCCGCACCTCCTTTGCTCTATCTTCCAACAGAAATTTAGCTTTTTCCTTAGCTTCTTTAGTAATCAAATAACTTTCCAAATCATTATTTAAATTTTCTAAATATTTTTTCGGGTGAACGCCTTTTCTAATTATATCCTGCCAAAAATTTTCGTGAGTAAATGACCATAAATGATCAGCATCACAAATAATTTTGATTTCTAACGGAATTTCACCGCCAGAGTTTATTTTTTCAGGACTATCGTGTAAAAGTACCGCATTATATATTATTTCTTTTTGATTTTCAGAAAGAATATTTGAGAAAACAGAATTACTCAAAATATTTTTCGCTCTCTCTTTTCCCAAAAAGGCATGCTTTTGCTTTGGATTTATTGAATCACCAGTTAGAGTTAGTCCCTTAATACCCAGGCTGCTGGCAATTTCCGCTTCATTCATTTGACTCCAACCACAGTCATGTAATATGAAACCCAAATAGATAATTTTTTCATCAACAGGCTTCCCAATTTTCTTTACCAATTCTTCGATAAATGGCATACATATAGCAACATGAACATTGGTGGTTCTTACGTTTAAAAACGGCAAGACTATTTGAAAGAAATCTCTATATTTTTCGTGAACATATTTTAGATATTTTTTATCCCAAGGAATATAAGCTAAAAAATGCTGCTTTTTCTTAGGCAGACTAGAATTTTTTGGAAACTTTAGGTCAATGTTATCTGGTATAAATTCAGAACTACCATCTGGCAAGTAAATCTTGCGAAAAAATAGTGATTTTGATTTAACTGTCATATTTTATAAAAATATAATAATTCTGAGCTTCTCGTATACCAGAACTTACCTTAAGCTAACTGGCCATCTGGAACGATGTTGGAACTTTTTTTGAAAAATGAATAAATAGTAGCTAATTATCTTTATGAACCTATCGTACCTGTTTGCAATTGACCTCCTGGTTCATATGTAGCAATAACAACACCGGTTGTCGAAGTTTTTGAATTAAGAAGTTTGAAACCGTCTGCCTGCGTTCCTTCGGCAAATAAACGTTTGCCGTTACCCACGGTCACAGGGAAAGTCCATATATGCATTCTGTCTATCAAATGATTCTCGAGTAATGTTTGTATGAGCTTGCCGCTTCCGTGTACCCACAAGTCTGGACCAGACTCGTCTTTTAATTTTTTAATGGCTTTTACCACATCTCCAGTTATAAGCTCGGAGTTTTTCCAAGAAAGTTCTTGCGTTTTGTGAGAGACGACGTATTTTTTTGTAGCATTGAACGGTTTAGCGACTGTTGAATCTTGATCTGTATGTGGCCAGTATGATGCGAATATATCATATGTTCGTTTCCCCAAAAGTAACTCAAATGGGGTATTCATAAATCCGGTCATGACATCGCCCATAATTTTATCCCAGTAATTGGCAGACCAGCCACCATATTTAAAACCATTTGAAGTGTCTTCGTCGGGTCCACCTGGGGCTTGCATGACACCGTCTAAAGTTATAAAAGTTGTTGTAATTATTTTTCTCACACTTTTATTATAGCAAACTTATTGGCTGACCGTGTGGTACGAAGTTGGAACTATTTTAAGCAAGTGTATGTGGGAAAGTTCTATTTTATAACTTTATACTTTATGTGTGTCACTATGCTGGTACCACTCACTTCAATCGGTTCTAGTTTTAAATTAGACACACCCTCAAAAAGTCTTGTACCTGCGCCAATAGTAACAGGGACTATATGCAACCGCAGTTCGTCAATGAACCCGGCTGCCAAATACTGATTTACTGTATTCGCGCCTCCCATAATAATTACATTACGATCTCCTGAGGCTTCTTTGGCTTTTGAAAGGGCTGACTCAATACCGTCAGTTATGAAGAAGAATGTGGTTCCACCTTTCATTTCTATCGGTTCTCTCTTGGTGTGAGAGAGAACAAAAACCGGAGCGTGATATGGAGGATTATCACCCCACCACCCTTTCCATTCCGGTTTGTCTCTTCTGTCTTTAGGACCAAACATATTTTTTCCCATTATGAATGCGCCCGCATCTAAAATAGCGTCTATTTCTTTTTTATGGTTATGCTTTTCTGGTTCTGTAAACATCCAACGATCTAATAGGTTCGAATCGAAATTATCTCCAAATGGTTTTTCGAAACTTTGATTCAGTCCTGCAGTAAACCCATCAATAGACATTGTCATTCCTGTAGTAACTTTTGTTTTGTTCATGTAGATATTTTATCAATTCCTCACTTATATTCAATGAAGAGATGCTTTCCCAATCTCTCTCTAATAATTTTATGCTCTTCGGAACACCGAACCTAGCTCAAGCTGGCTGGGTATCTAGGAATCTAACCTAATTCCTTACCTTGTAAGCTCAGTTTAGCACACTTTTAGGGTGCTCAGGATGGGTAATACTTCGGAACACAGAACTAGCTCAAAGAGCTTTACAAATTAATAAGGATCAGGTGCTTACCATATTCTATTTACCAAACTAGTATACTTCCTGCTGGTAGCATTTTTCACAGTAGACAATTTCTGAGCGGTTGGGGGCGTAAAAAGTTTCAAATTCAACATTGCACTTTGTTTTACCATGAAAATGTCGTTCATTATCGCACATACAAGTTCTATGCCAATACTCCATTCCTCCTCTAGAAAGTAGTCTATCACCGTACCTGCAATTTGGACATTTTTTAGGTGGTGGGATATTAAGTTTCTTATAGAAATCAAACTCTCTTGCGGTTATACGAAAAGCTTTTGTGCAGTCGTGAGAACAATCTTCCTTATCAGCACATTCGATTATTTCTTCTGTAATAGAGCCTTCCGTTTCTTTTATTGAATCAGGAATTTGATTAGTTAATATTGTAGGAATATATTTTCTATTATCGTGGCTTCTCCAATTAAAGCTTACATTTTTTGCTTTTGTTTCATTGATAGGAAAAAAATCTTGAGCAATCGTTTCGTTGTATGCAAGTGGCGAAAACTCTGGCGGGAAAAATTCTCCATATTTATATGATTTATTATCTATACTTTTATATTCTAGGTTTTTCATTTGCTCAATAATTTTATCAACAAGCCCTTGGTACTCCTCTTTAGAGTATTGCTTGTTGAAAACACAATATTCCTTATTTCTCAGACCAACACAACCAAAAAGATGTGATGAATTTGAACAAAAAGCACAATATGTCAGATCAATGTTTCCCGGATGGCATTGAAAGACAAATTTCATAATAGATGAATCGAGTCCACAACAAGCGCTTTCATAAACTTGTTCAGATTTCCAAGCTATAAGCGTGTCATATGCATCTTTGGTATACCTAGTGTCTTGAACGTATTTTACATTTTCAGTTTTCATAGTAAGCCATGCGTTTTTGGTATTTTTTGAACCATAAATATATTCTCCGAAAGAATTTACACTTTTCATGGTATGCATATATTTAAATGGATGCAATTTATAAAGCTCAAGCATTTTCTCCTTGATTTTTTGTCTGGCATTATGCGAAGCAATATTTAGTTCAACAACTTTTTTATTGTACTCTTCTTTTGTATATTGAATATTGAAAATATAGTTATTCTTATTACGTAAACCAACACAACCAATACAGTTCTGACAATTGCGACAATCTATACAATATAATAGTGACACTGAGTCTGCACAGTCAACACAAGATTGAAGATTATTTGAATCTGTCACATTAATAGAGTCATAACAGTTTTCAGAACTACTGGATGTCATAACATCGCAACAATCACGCATTCTTAATGATTGAAGGGTATATAAACAATCTTCAAGCATGATTGCATTGAAACAAAGATAACAATTTTTTAAATCATCAGCATTGTTACAATATTCTGAATTAATATTATTTGTTAAAATACGAGCCTTGGCAGGAACACTATATAACAAATCTTTAAATTGGGTGAAAAATGATTGTGAAAAATCATAATTACGACCGTACTTCATTGGATCCCAATTATCGCTCATCCAGTAGTCATTTTCGTAAATTTTTATTGGTGAATCGGGATGATATTGAGAGAATATTTCCTTTCCAATTTTGTCATCTTTCTTTTTAAACAATTTATTTTCATTCCTCCAGAGCATTCTTCTCTGGGCTCTGCAAGTTGGACAAAATGTGGGTGGTGGCACATTCATTTTTTCATAAAAACTAAAATCATCAGGCTCAATTGTGAAATTTTTCTTACAGTTTTGGCAGATTTTATTTTCCATTTTATCCATATACTATAACAAAAGGTTCGATTCCAGAGAGGGTCATTGATTTTTCGATTTTTGTGATTCTATTTAACCCTTATAAAATCTATGCAACTCGGACACCAGAACCTACCTCAAGCTGGCTGGGAGACTAGGACTCGAACCTAGATAATATCCTCCAGAGGGATATGTCCTACCATTAGACGATCTCCCAATAATTGATCGCTCAATGTAAGTACAATAGTATAAAAAAGGCTTTAAATCAATGGACATTGTATTATTTTGGTTTTCATTTATACTTTCATATATGGACGAAAAAACACCAAAAGGTTCTCCGCACTTGAGGATAGTCCCGAAAGAAAAAGGACTAAAAGAAAAAAAAGAAGCACATGATGTAGATATGAACGGCTTCCGAAAGGAAGCAGAAGGGATTAGGTCTAATGGAAAGCTTGCTGGAATAACGGCAGAGGAAATAGTGGATCTTACTGAAGATGACGCTAAGATGTGGTATGAAGTTCAGAACTATGAACTAATGGGCAGAGGATCGCTTACCAGGGAACAATTTAGGCTATACGAGAATGAAGTTAAAAGTTCAGGAAAAGATGCCCGAATGATTTTTTTCCGGATGCTTGCACAGATTTTGAGCGCAATCTGGATAAATGAAGAGTTAAAAAACCCCTAGATTTACTTAAAGTTTGTTAAATTAATTTTTTTCCTTTATACTTCCCAATATGATCAGTTTCAAGCTAAAAGCGCTTTTGAGAAGCACCCATTTTTTTGTTTTTGTGGGGTTTTTGTTCTGCTTTATGATAATATTTTTCACTTTTCCTACTCTTTTTGTAAGCAGTTTATCATATCAGCAGGGTAAGGAATCCGTAAAACAGGAGATAGAGAAGACACAGCCGGCCCAAACAAAGATAAATGCCGATCCCATACCTCTAGACACCGTTCTCTACGACCAGAAAATGCTCTCTCTTGCAAACAATCCTCCGCCCAAAAAGCCTAAGACTAAGGTTGTGAGCAAAAAAAACAAAGACGGTACTATAACAAAGTCCACCATCACTATTCTGCCCCCTCCTCAAAAGCCCATTATCTGGCCTGCAAAGGCTCCATACCCAAATGCCGGAGCCATTCTGCCTTTTCATCGTATTGTTGCCTACTATGGTAATTTATATTCAAAAAGTATGGGAGTGCTCGGCCAATATCCGCCAAAGGAAATGCTCTACAGGCTCAATGCGGAAGTAGAGAAATGGAATAAGGCAGATCCTGAAACTCCTGCGATGCTCGCACTCCACTATATAGCGGTAACGGCCCAAGGGAGTCCCGGATCAGACGGCAAGTATAGATTCAGGATGCCTGGGTCCGAAATAGAAAAAGTTTTAAAAATTGCATCAGACAGCAATGCCTTAGTATTTTTGGACGTGCAGGTAGGATTCAGTAATTTAGAAACAGAGCTTCCTCTCTTGGAAAAATATTTGAAGATGTCGCAGGTGCACCTGGGCATAGATCCGGAATTTTCAATGAAAAGCGGCATCCGCCCTGGCAAGGTAGTGGGTACGCTTGATGCGAAAGATATAAATTTTGCCGCGAGTTATTTGGCGAAATTGGTGAAAGAAAATAATTTACCGCCCAAGGTCCTGGTGGTTCATCGCTATACAGAAAACATGGTGACCAATTACAAGCTCATAAAGCCTTTGCCGGAAGTGGAAGTGGTGATGGACATGGATGGCTGGGGACAAAAGGCCAATAAATTAAGTACCTATCAGCAATTTGTGTACGCATATCCTGTGCAGTTTACCGGATTCAAGCTGTTTTATAAAAATGATTTGTTTGAAAAAGGCACGACTATGTTCACCCCCGAAGAGCTTTTAAAGCTAAACCCTCGGCCCATATACATACAGTATCAATAGAAAAAGAAACAACTCGATGGAAGACTTGCTTCTCGTCGAGCTGTATATAGATCACTCACTATTTTGTTCGGGCGAGAGCCGTGAGATTTGCTCTCGCCCGCCTTCTAATCCGCTCCACTAATCCTGCGGAGCGACGTAGGACATCGGGCCTTGAATTCTCCGTCGAGCCATCAGCTTAACGTCGGCGGGAAGGTGGCGAAACCACGGCTGTCTGGCTGCGAACTCCAGGAAGCCGGTATCTTCCATCACCTCGCCAGTATCGAGCTTGATGAAGATCGATCCGGATCCGTGGTCGTGGGCCCACTTATCGAGCCGGGCGATGATTTCCGTAGCTCGAACTGAGGACCGATCTCCATCCATCTCGATGAGGACGCGACTGAGGAAACAGTCGAGTGGGTTCAACTCGACCACGATCCGGATGCCCTCGGTCTGGATTCCTGCCACCAGGTGCTCAGGATCCATGGTGAAATGCGCGAAGTGCGTCATTTGGAATGACCACTCGAGCAGAGCGTCTTCCCGTAGCAGCACATGAAGGCGAGGCACCAAAGAGGGGTGGGTGCGACGGAGCGCATCGTAGAGGGCATGGGTTGGCTCGTCCAGATGCTCATGGTGCGGCGTGGCGATTACCTCGATGCTTGTCCAATGCATAGTCTTTATCCTTATGAGTGAGGGACGTATCCTTCTATTTTTTACCCTTAATTATACTTAATGTCAATGCGTTGCATTTGTTCCCAGTATGGGGGATTTTAGATTATACTTTATATATGGCTCAAAAGATTTTAAAATTTATTCTAAGCATAGCTGCAGTAGCAGTATTCGGGTATATGTTTTATATCAATCTGGGAGGATTGTGGCCCCAGCTATACAATAAATATTTTCCATGCCAAAAGCCCATAGAATACAGCGTTGGATCTTTTGACCCGAAATTCGGCATATCTAAAGCAAACTTTCTTTCAGCCATAAGCGAGGCCGAAAATATTTGGGAGCGTCCAATAAACAGAAACCTATTTGCCTATGCAGGGGAAAACGGGGCATCCAATAACTTAAAAATAAATCTAGTATATGATAACAGGCAGAAAGCAACCATACAGATAAACCAGATAGAAAATTCTACACAAAGTACCAAGGATTCTTATCTCGCCCTAAAGTCAAAATATGACGAAATGCAGAAAACCTATTTGGCGGCGCGCAGTACATACAATGCAAAAGTCGCGGATCTTGAGACAAGGCAGAAGGAGCTTAACAGAAAAATAGACTATTGGAATTCCCAAGGAGGGGCTTCGCCAAGCACATACGCCAGCTTGAAAGCTGAAGGATCTGCTCTAGACAGTGAGTTTGCATCTTTGCGCTTAATGGAAGCAGACATAAACTCGCAGGCTACAAATATAAATGCTTTAGTTTCGGAAATAAACCGTTTAGCCCGTGAATTAAATATAAGCGCAACAGAATTAAACAAAATAGGTTCTTCCCGGGGGGAAGAATTTACGGAAGGTGAATATAGAAGTGCACCAGGTATAGAAGAAATAGATATTTATGAGTTCAGTACCAGAGAAAAACTTGTTAGAGTTTTAGCTCACGAACTTGGCCACGCGCTCGGACTTGAACACGTAAATGATCCTGATGCCATCATGTACTACTTAAATGAGAGCAAAAACGGTAAACTCACACAAGCTGACTTGAATGCTCTTAAAGCTTATTGTGGAATTAAATAGAAGAGTTATAATCTAGGCAATGAACTCGGAAGCGGAAAAACAGCAAAGCCCGAATAACTGGAAGGAAGTGAAACTCAGCAGAAGATTTTTCCATGCCTTTAGAGGTCTATACGTGCTCGTTAAAGTGATCAGGCATATCATTATCTACGTTGTTTCTGCTGCCCTGATTATAATTTTTGGTTTTTATTTTCACATTACAAGCAACGAATGGATGGCACTTGTTTTATCTATAGGCCTGGTCCTGATATCCGAAGCGTTTAATACGGCCATAGAGATAGACATAGATCTGACTTCCCCAGAGTATCATCCGTACGCCAGGGATACGAAAGACGTGGCAGCCGGGGCGGTATTGTTATCAGCCATGACTGCTGTAATAGTGGGTCTTATAATATTTATCCCGAAGATTTTTATAAAATAAAATTGTGATATAATATCCGCATGGACCAAAATATTAAAATATTCATCTCGGTTATAGGCATATTAGTTATAGGTATAGTTGCGGCAGTGCTTTTGAGGTCAAGTGTAGCACCAGCCGGTCCAGGAAAGTATGATGATTTTGCAAAATGCATTAGTAATTCTGGAGCTAAGTTCTATGGAGCATTTTGGTGTCCGCATTGTCAGGGAGAAAAAAAGCTTTTTGGGTCTTCATCCCAGTATCTGCCTTATGTTGAATGTTCTAAGCCTGATGGAAAGCAAAATCAGCTTTGTAATGACAAGAAAATACCCGGCTATCCAACGTGGATATTAAAAGATGGAACTACTCTACCAACAGAAAATTATAATGGCGTAAGTTTGGAGACTCTAGCTCTAAAAACCGGCTGTACTTTGCCTAAATAATCATGCCGGACTATATACATTATTTTAATTTATTTATTGGTTTAGGAGTGATTGTTCTCCAGATTTTATCGGTAGGAACTCTGGCGCTCCTTTTTTTAGGTCCGAAAGAAAGCAAATTTCTCGGGTTTATAAAAAATAATTTTCTCTGGATTGGATTCATTATTTCTCTTTCAGCAGTTTTGGTTTCCGAAACCTATTCGGAGATCATTGGCTGGGCGCCATGTGTTCATTGCTGGATCGATCGCATATTTATTTTCCCGCAAGCTGTTATCTTCGGAATTGCCTTAATTAGAAAAGAAAAAAATATTTTGTGGTATTCGGTAGGTCTTACCTTGTTTGGGCTTATAAACTCTATTTATCACTTATATATTTATTACTTTAGCGAGGGCACGGCTCCATGCGATTCTTCAGGTGTTTCCTGCGTTCAGAGGTTGGTTTCAGAATTCGGCGGTTACATTTCGATACCCATGAACGCTCTTTCGGGCTTTGTGGCGCTACTAGTTCTTGCCTTGGTAGTTATTTTTTATAAAAAAGATAAGGCATAAACATGGATCAAGAACTTAAAGCTAAGTTGGAACAACAGGAAATAAAAATAGACGCCATTTATAAATCAGTGGAGAAAACTAGGAGATATTTTCTCATAATGACCTGGGTAACAATATTGGCTATTTTAATACCCCTTATCGGGCTTGCTTTTGTCATACCCACATTTTTAAGCAGTTACACCAGTTCTTTGAATGGACTTGGTATTTAAGGTAAAAAGATTATAATAAAAATTATGAAGACATACAGCAAAAGATTGTACAAAAGCAGAGATAATAGAGTAATTGCCGGAGTAATAGGAGGCCTGGGGGAATATTTCGATATTGATCCGGTGCTGTTTAGGGTAACTTATATAGCCCTTACCGTATTTACAGCCGTAGTGCCTGGAATTATAGCTTATATACTTATGGCCATAGTCGTACCCAGCCAGCCTGCAACTATACATGAAAAATCACATGAAAAAAGTTCTGAATAAAACTTCAATTAAATCGTTTAAAGAACGAGTGTTAGAGACTGTGAAAAAAATTCCACGTGGCCAGGTTATGACATATAAGGAAGTGGCCAAGCGATCAGGCAGTATAAATGCCGGAAGGGCAGTCGGATCTATTATGAAACAAAATTATAATACAGAAGTTCCATGTCACAGGGTGATAAGATCAGACGGAGTTATAGGTAATTATAATAGGGGCGGACGTGAGGCAATTATTATAATAGTCATTATGGGAGGATGGTATCTGCTAAGAACGCCCAACAAAGATGTTACAAGCTTAAACAATGAACCCAAGCCAGCTTTAAGCTCCGGCGAGGTAAAAAATAAAATTATGAATGCCACATTTCACACAAACAAAGGAGATATAACTATAGAATTTCTTGATACACTGGCTCCGAACACGGTCGCAAATTTTGTAAAGCTCGCCGGAAGCGGATTCTATGATGGGGTAAAATTTCACCGAGTGATAAAAGGTTTCATGATTCAAGGAGGTGATCCGCTTACAAAGGATGACTCCAAATCTGATTTCTGGGGTACCGGAGGCCCAGGTTACTCTTTCAATGATGAAATTGGTCCTGGCAATAAAAATGATGCAGGAACCATAGCTATGGCAAACTCCGGACCAAATACGAACGGAAGTCAGTTTTTCATAAATGTAGCCAATAACAATTTTCTAGACACCAAGCATACGGTTTTCGGGCACGTCACTAAGGGTATGGATGTGGTGCATGCTATAGAAAACACACCTACCGGCCAAAATGACAGGCCGATAAGTCCGGTCATAATACAAAGCGTTTCTCTTGGAAAATAATCCTATTTGTTTTGGAAGATAAAAAAAGCTAGAATAGGGCATGGAAAAGAAAAGTAGCTCTGAAAAGGAGGTTATATATGTTTTGGATTTCGGCTCCCAATATTCCCACTTAATTACAAGAAGAATTAGAGAAGCTGGGGTTCTAGCAGAGCTTGTTAGCCCTGATTTTAGCTTAGAAAAGCTATCACAAGCCAGGGGCATAATTCTTTCCGGAGGTCCTCAAAACCTTTCGGAAAAAGGAGCACTACGCGTAGATAAAAATATATTTAAGCTAAACATTCCAATTTTAGGAATTTGCTATGGTATGCAACTAACAGCTTTTATGCTCGGAGGCAAGGTTAAAAAAGGTCATACGAGTGAATATGGATCAACTGAAATTACAATTAAAAAGACCAGTAAAATTCTTCAAGGCTTATCAAAGAAGCAAATAACTTGGATGTCTCATGGAGATCAGGTAATAAAATTACCAAAAGGTTTTATTAATACCATTTCCTCAAAAAACTGTCCGATTGTTGGAATGGAAGATGCTAAAAAGAAAATATACTGTTTGCAATTTCATCCAGAAGTAAAACACACGATCAATGGAAAAAAAATAATCGAAAATTTCATAAAAATTACTAAAGTTCAAAGGAACTGGTCAATGCAGAATTTTATAAATGATTCTGTAAAAAATATCAGGATAAAAATAAGAGACGATCGTGCAGTTTGCGCGCTTTCTGGGGGTGTGGATTCGGCCGTCGCGGCGACTATGGTGCAAAGAGCAATAGGAGGAAGACTAACATGCATCTACGTCGACACAGGGCTAATGCGCACGGGCGAGACAGAGCAACTGAAGAAAATTTTTAAGAAACACATGAGAATGAATCTGCGGGTTGTATATGCCGAGAAGGAATTTCTAGCTAAGTTAAAAGGAATTACCGACCCTGAGCGAAAGCGAAAAATAATAGGAGAGCTTTTTATAAGAATTTTTGAAAAAGAAGCAAAAAAGCTTCCCAATACGAAATGGCTAGTTCAGGGCACTTTGTATACTGATGCGGTGTCTTCAGGTATAAGTTCAGGAGGGAAAAATACTGCAGTTATCAAATCTCATCATAATGTTGGAGGTCTTCCAGAAAAATTTGGTTTCAAATTAATTGAACCTCTAAGAGATTTGTATAAATATGAGGTTAGAAAGGTGGGCGACAACTTAGGCTTACCCAAAAAGATATCTTATAGGATGCCTTTTCCTGGACCGGGACTAGCGGTGCGGATTATTGGCGAGGTTACAAAAGAAAAACTTGATATATTACGCCTGGCCGATAAAATTGTAGAAGAGGAAATGGCTAAGACTAATTTAATAAAAAATCCCCAATTTTTTTATTTCGTAGCCCTGCCGGATATTCGATCAGTGGGCGTGCAGGGTGATGCCAGAACTTATGGTCAGCCCATCATACTACGTACAGTTGAAACTGCCGAATTTCTGACAGCAGACTGGGTGCATCTGCCTTATTCACTCCTAGAAAAAATCTCAACTCGTATTACCAATGAAGTTAAAGGAATAAATCGTGTAGTTTACGACATCACCTCAAAGCCTCCCGGAACAGTTGAATGGGAATAAAACTTCTAGCTATCACGAGGTTTTAATAAGTGCTATAATACACAGGTCGATT
>WNFI01201616.1_pt2 | contig 23808 bp, 24 predicted proteins | sample 5400471 | NCBI WGS metagenome assembly WNFI01 (sample SAMN13153348, study PRJNA577476) | soil metagenome | isolation source: 100 cm saprolite on Douglas fir-dominated hillslope | place: USA:California | collected 2013-09-17
ACCGCGTCCCGCGCAGCCTCTGGCGCTGGCTTGACGAACGGTGTCGCGACCGGTGCCCCCACCGGCTTGACGTTGAAATCGGCACCCATGGCAGCCTCCTGGCCTCCATCAATTCTAATCCCAACCCTTCCCGGAACTCATTATGCCGAAGATGTCTGAATGTGAAACTTATAAGCGCGCGATCATTTGATTCAAATAAGCGGGTTCGCGCGAAAGCATCTGGACGCCCGTTCGCACGCGCCACCGTAACTGCGGATCAGAGCGATCGGCTGACCGCGAGCGGCGTCATGTTGCGCGGTCCCGGCTCCGCGCGGACTGCGGAGGCGGTATAGGTTTGCGGGATATTGCGGCGCTGAATCTCGACATTGACGCCGCGCACAATTCCTTCGGACACCGCATGCGCCGTCGCCAGGACGGTCAGGTTGACCTGAAGCATGGCGCGAAACACGTCGTGATGGCGATGCAGAGCGGAGAGAAGATCGGGCGTTGCCTGCGCCAGATACGTCTGGCTGGTTTTCAGAACGGTGATCGTGCTGATGTAGCGGTGGGACAATTCGGTCTTTTTTGCTTCGAGCTTGATGGCCTCGCGCACGTCGCCGGCGCGGACCAGTTCGGTCTCGCGCTCGATGACGCCGAGCAACGCGTTCATGACCTCCGTCAGGCCTTCGGCGAGCCTGCGGGCTTCAGCTGGCGTCGATGCCGGTGCTGGCGCAGGTGCGGCGGGCGCCAGCTGATGTTGAGCGTGTTGGTTCATTTGGATACCTCTGCGACCTGGCTGGCGCGGTTGGCTTGCTGGAGGATGAGCGTGCGATAAACATCATTGGAAATTCCGATGCCGCCCGCCTTCGCGAATGATTTCGAGTATTGTTCCGTCAGCATCGAGCGCCATACGCCGGTGCCGACCGTATCGCCGAACGGGCCTTCGCCCTTGACGCTGCTGGTCATCTGCGAAAACATCGAGTTAAGAAACACCGCCTCGAAGTCCTGCGCTTGAGCCTTGGCTTTCTTCTGCGCCTGCGGTGATACTTTGGTGAGGGCGTTCGCGAGCAGAGTGTCCGGACGACCGTTGATCATCGGCATCACGGCCTTGGCCGGCATGTTGCTGCTGATCATCACATCACCTCGATGTCGGCCTGGATCGCGCCCGCGGCCTTGATCGCCTGCAGGATGCCGATCAGATCGCGTGGGCCGATGCCGAGGCCATTGAGGCCATCGACCAGTTGCTGCAGCGAGACACCGTCCTTGACCAACGCGAATTTTTTGCCGTCTTCGCTGACCCCGACGCGCGAGTTCGGCGTTACCAAGGTTTGTCCGCGCGACAGCGGATTGGGCTGGCTGACCTGCGGGCTTTCGGAGATCGTGACGGTGAGGTTGCCCTGCGCGACCGCGACGGTGGCGACGCGGACATCGCGTCCCATCACGATGATGCCCGAGCGCTCGTCGATGATGATCTTGGCTGCCAGATCGGGGTCGACCTGCAATTGTTCGATCTCGGTGAGCATCGCGACGACGTTGCCCTTGAACTCCGGCGGAATCGACATCTGCACCGTCGAGGGGTCGATCGGCTCTGCAGCCTTGGAACCGAGGAAATCATTGACCGCGGCGGCGATGCGCTTTGCGGTGGTGAAATCGGGATTGCGCAGCGCAAGCCGCACATTGGGCAGCCGATTGAGCGCGAATTCAATCTCGCGTTCGATGATCGCGCCGTTGGCGATGCGCCCGACGGTCGGCACGCCGCGGGTGATGCTGGCGGCAGCGCCCTCAGCCTGGAAGCCGCCGATGGCAACCGAGCCCTGGGCCACCGCATAGACGTTGCCATCGGCACCGAGCAGGGGAGTGACGAGCAGGGTGCCGCCCTGCAGATTCTTCGAGTCGCCGAGCGCCGACACGGTGACATCCATCCGGGTGCCCTGGGTGCCGAACGCCGGCAGATTGCCCGTGACCATGACCGCGGCAACGTTGCCGGTGCGGATGGTGGCGCCGCGGATATTGACGCCCATGCGCTCGAGCATCGCCTGCAGCGACTGCTTGGTGAAGGGAATGTTGTTCAGGGTGTCGCCGCTGCCGTTGAGGCCGACAACGAGCCCATAGCCGATCAGCTGGTTCTGGCGCACGCCTTCTATGTTGGCGAGATCCTTGATCCGCGAGGTCGCGTGGGCGGAGGTCACGGTCAGCGCCAGCCCAAAAACCGCCGCGCTGACCAATTGGCTGACGAATTGCAAGACTCTCACCGTCTTAACGCTGGGCATCCTCTGCTCCCCGCTGAGGTTTGGCTGGTCCACGCTTCACTCCCATAAAGCTGGTCCGGGATCGACTATGCGAGCGCCGTGCCACCGTGGATGTACATCCAAGCATTTGATAAGATTGGATGATTTCTTTTGGCGGGCGCGAAGCCCGCTCGCTGCGCAACGGCGAAGTTGCCGCCACCGGCAGATTTTGCCGGGCCGTTCACACTCTATTAACCATAAAAGGCGAGGTTCCCAGGCGAGGGTCTCTTCATACGCTGATGCTAGGAATCGTAACGGCGAGCGCTCCGGCCTCATGCGGCTCGTTCCATCACATCCGGCGGGACACACGATGCGAATTTACGGACCGAACGGCACTACTCTTGGTTCTCCCACGGGAAGCACCCGGCGCACCAGTTCGAGCGGCTTTTCGCTGCAGCCGGACGCACAACCGACATCAGACAGCCGCCCCGCGGTCGCGCCCAAGGCGACGGCCAACATCGATGCGCTGCTCGCTATGCAAGGGGTCGAGGAGGATCCGCTCGAGCGCCGCAAGCGCTCGGTGCGGCGCGGCAAGGGCGCGCTGGACGTCCTTGACGACCTCAAGATTGGGCTCCTGTCCGGCTCTTTCGACGCCTCGACGGTGGCGCGGTTGCGCGCCGCCGCCGCCGACCTCAAATCCTCATCCGGGGACCCCGGCCTGGACTCGGTGCTTGCGGAGATTGAGCTGCGGGTCGAGGTTGAACTGGCGAAGGCTGGTCAATTTTGATGCCACACTGCCGATTTGTCTTGCAGACAGATCCTGCGCGGAACCCGCCAAGGCGCCCGGATTTCCGCTGGGGGACGATGACGATATTGTCTGTCCCATGGCACCGCTATATAAGCTGCGGCGCGGCCGGACCGTTTCCGGCGCCTTGCACGGACAAATGGATTGGCCTTGGAAAAGTTGAAAAATTATCGACCCTCCGAAAAAGAGCCTTTCATGAATGACCGCCAGCGTGATTATTTTCGCGCCAAGCTGCTGGCCTGGAAGGATGAAATTCTGCGGGAATCGAAGAACACGCTGCAGACGCTTCAGGAAGAGAATGTCAATCATCCTGATCTCGCCGACCGCGCCTCTTCGGAAACCGATCGCGCCATCGAGCTGCGCGCGCGCGACCGCCAGCGCAAGCTGATCTCCAAGATCGACGCGGCGCTGCAGCGCATCGACGACAACACCTACGGCTATTGTGAGGAAACCGGCGAGCCGATCTCGCTGAAGCGGCTGGAAGCGCGCCCGATCGCGACGCTCTCGGTCGAGGCTCAGGAGCGCCACGAGAAGCGCGAGAAAGTCTATCGCGACGAGTAGGGCGCCGCTCGTTGATGGTTTCCCGGCTGCGAACGAGCCAAAGCGCTCCCGCGAACACGACGGTACAGCCGACGAAGATCGCGACGTTCGCCCTTGCGTTCTTTTACATGTCCGTCATGAAGGCAAGCATGATGGCCATCGCGAACGCCATCCACATCCTGGCTGACTGAACCATACGTGGTTGATCGCATCAGCGTTCAGGCACATCATGCCAAACATCACAAGGGACGCATCGCTCTCGACGGCCAGCATCATGAAGGCCAGGATATATCCAGCGCTTGCGGCGCCGGCTTTGCTCGCGACGTCTTGCATCGACACGTTCGCGCAGGACGCCATGATTCGCGGAGAAGTAAAGAAAATCGACGAAGCCGCCGGCAAGGTCACGCTGAAGCACGGACCGATCAAAAGCCTCGACATGGATGAAGACGGGATGACGATGGTGTTCCGTGCACAGGATCCCGCGATGCTTAAGCCGGTGAAAGTCGGCGAAAAAGTGCAGTTCGAGGCTGACCGCGTCAACGGCCAGATCACGGTGACAAAGATCCAAAAGGCAAAGTGATGCCTCCTCTGGGTGGCGCACGAATCGGCGCCGCGCGCTCCACTCTCAAACCGGGACGAGACCTCTGCCAGAGGCCAGCTGTTGGTCACTTCGCCTTCAGTGAAGCGGCCATCACGGCAAGAATTTGAACTTGTCCACGATCCTTCAATCTCCAAGAACTCGGACAAGCTCGATAATTATCACAGAATCGGGGGCTGTAAGCCAGCTGTAAGGTTGGCCTGATAGCACCCTCCTTCTTGGCGGACCTTCATTTCGATCGAACGAAAATATCCTGGACACATGTCACACTCTATCTGCCATAAGCGCCCAAGCGAGAGCAGCCTTTGCGAAGTGTCATGCACTGGACCTGCGGCTAAGGCGGGAGATGTCGTTTCTCTCTCTGATGGTGCGCCCTCAATCAATCGTGACCGGCGGCATTGTGGGCGTTAGCGCGCCTATGCTGGGATATTTGAAATGAGGACGTCTTCGCGGCGCACTCGATCGAAGATCATTTTGGTCTTGGCAGCACTGGCTGCCGTTGCGCTTCTTGGGGCAAAGCTCTTTGTCGGCTCGACCGGCGTCGGTGCAACAGGCAACGAGCGGAAGCCTTCCGATCTTTCGAGCCAATCACGCAAGGGCGGGGAACCCCAGTCGCAATTCGTGGATTTGTCGGAGAAGCAAGTCAGTACGCTGAAGATAGGCGCCACAGAATCCCGCGATTTCGAAATCCTCACGACAGCTGTCGGGACGATTGACTTCAACCAGAATATGCTTGTTCAGGTTTTTTCTCAATATCCAGGAAAGATACTGAACGCATTTTTCAATATTGGAGATGATGTCAGGAAGAGCGATATCCTGTTTACGATCGACAGCCCGGACCTCCTGCAGGCTGAGTCGACGCTTCTAGCAAGCGCGGGTGTTCTGGAATTGCAAAAGCGGGTTCTCGCACGGGTTACACAGCTTGTGAAAGCCGGCGGTAGTGCGCAGAAAGACGTCGATCAAGCGACTTCAGATCAACAAACGGCGGAAGGCAACTTCAAGGCAGCAAGAAATTCCGTACGTATCTTCGGCAAGACTGACGCGGAGATCGACCGGATCGTAACCGAACGTAGGGTTGATTCCACTCTGCTGGTCCCCAGTCCGATCTCCGGAAGGATTATTGCCCGCAATGCCGCTCCAGGATTTTTGACCCAGCCGGGCGCCACGTCAGCCCCGTACACGGTGGCCGATGTGTCAACGATGTGGATGATAGCCAATGTCATCGAGACGGATGCTCCTGCCTACAAGGTAAACCAGGCGGTTGAAGTCCGGGTACCGGCTTATCCGGATCGCGTGTTCAGGGGACACGTCACGACGGTCGGAGCTACCATCGATGCGACCACTCATCGACAATTGGTTCGCTCAGAAATTGAAGATCCCCAGCACTTGCTGCGATCAGGAATGTTTGCGAGCTTCATAATTCGTGTGGGAGAGCCGGTCCGTTCGCTCGCCGTGCCTGCTGGCGGAATCGTCAGAGAGGGAGACGGAACCATGACGGCATGGGTCACGACCGACCGTCGCCGGTTCATGAGGCGAACGGTCAAGGTCGGCATTCAGCAAAATGGCTGGGACCAGATCCTTGAGGGTTTGCAAGCGAACGAGCTTGTTGTGACCGATGGTGCCGTGTTCCTGAGCAACAAGCTACTCACTGGAGCCGGCGGTTGATCACCGCAGGGATGCGGTCGTTCGCCGGCCAGTGAGTGTTGTTTGATTAGATTTATACTCAGCTTTGGTCTGACGCGCAGTGCGATTGTCGTGCTGGGCGTGCTTTTTTCGCCGTATTCACTAGCAACCTAGGTAAATTGCACACTTGTCGACGCGGAATTCTGAGGGATAGTGTAGTGAAGGGCAAGGGATCATTGGTTCTGGGTGGTTGGAGTCTGACAACGGTCGAAATGAACCAAAGACGTGTGGAGAGCACGAATGGGTGCCAAACGGCTTGACTCAATTGACCATCGCCTCCACGACGCGTCATTTGCCCGGAACCTCCACAGGGATAAATGGGAAACGTCATGAATCGTACCGTGGTTGCGGCGACTCTGTTGATCGGCACCCTATTGACGGCGCCTGTCGATGGCGCAGCTTTCGCCGCGCAGGGCAGCAGCAGGGAATCATTCTATGATGTCTCGAGTGCCCACTCCAGCGGGCGGCGCGCGCAAATTGATGCTGACATCATCTCGCAAGAGACGCCGCGACGTCCGCGCGGTCAACATCGCCGGCACACTGCGCAGGCAATTATACGGAGCGACAGCAGGTCCCTGTGCACTGGTGAGGTTCTTCGTTCGGAAGAACTGATGGGTGCACCCATTTTCTACCACTTCGTAAGAGCAACTTTCCTCATAACTCCACCAAGCACCCCCGCATTCGAAACGACCTTGGAAAAGTTGGTTTCATGGCAGGTTCCGCCCCCTCGGCAAGGCCAGAGGTTCAAACTGCCGTGCCATCCGGTCGATCTGAGACCCCTTGCGTTCCATTGACTGAAAATTCTGCGTAAAGAACTGGTACAACAGGCAGAGATGATAAGGACAGTTCAATTCAGTGTTCGCCGCCCTTGGAAAGGCAGCGTTTCCCACACTCATTCGATGATGGCGGCCAGGTCGCCGTCAACTGCGTTGGTGGTGCAACGTGTTGCCAGAAGCCGCCTCAGCTTACAGGAGCCTTACAGCGGCATTCGCATTGAAACGCCCGGAGCTTGTGCAACGCCTCAAAGGGCTCCAATGCTAGAGCGTGATCCGGAAAAGCATGCCCTCGGACTTGATCCGAGGGTGGGTACCGGTCTTCCGAAAAGATCATGCTCAATCAAAAACCTAGAGCGCGATTGTGATTCAAGTCGGAACGATCGCGCTCTAGGCCGGAAAAATCTGGATATGTCTGCGGTTTGCCCCTATGCGATTACTGGTCGTCGAAGACAATGTGCAACTTTCCGAGTTGCTGGCAAAGGGCCTGCAAGCCGCAGGCTACGAAACGGATTTCCTGGCTACGGCCGCGGAGGCCCGGGCCGCCCTGATGACGACTTCCTACGCGGCCTTGATACTCGATCTGGGCCTGCCCGACGGCGATGGCTTGTCGATTCTGAGCGAACTGAGGCATCGCAAGGATCCGATTCCTGTACTGGTGCTCACCGCACGCGGCGGACTGCAGGATCGCGTCAATGGTCTGCGCAGTGGAGCCGATGACTATCTGGTAAAGCCGTTCGCTCTGGAAGAGCTGATAGCCCGAGTGGAAGCTCAGTTACGCAGACCCGGTCAGCAACTTGGAAGCTCGCTCCATCTCGCGAATCTGGAATTTGACTTGCGAAATCGACAGGCGTCCATCGATGACCGGCCCCAAATCTTGTCATCTCGCGAAACTGCAGTGCTCGAACTTTTGATGCGCAGCAAAGGGCGCGTCGTTTCAAAGAAGCAGGTGGAAGATCATATCTTCGGACTCTCCGGAGATGTGGCGTCGAATGCCGTCGAAGTCTATGTCCACCGTCTCCGAAAGCAGCTCTCCGATAAGGGTGCCAGGGTGCAGATCCATACGATACGCGGTGTCGGGTATCTCATCGCTGAGGAAAAGCGTGATCCGGTTTAAATCGATCATTTCACGCATCGTGATTCTGCATGTGATCGCTGTGGTCATCACGTCAATCCTGATGTCGCTCGCGCTGTCGTGGCTGTTGAATTTGGCGACAAACAATATCCACAATCAGGCAATGGAGGAGCAAGCTGCATCCGTTGCTCACCATCTTGTCTCCCGGCCCGACGGCGGTGTTTCGCTTGAATTGCCCCCCGATCTTCAGGGGCTGTATTCGCTGCCCTATGGGCGATATTCCTATGCTGTGGTCGATGATCAGGGAAATGCGCTGTTCTCGTCGCTGAAGGATCGGGCGCCGATATTTCCCGCGGATCCGAGGGCGCCAACCGTTCAGTTTCTCGAAACACGGAAGGGCAACGCGGCAATCTCCGGTGCGAGCATTCGCCGAGTCGTCGGCGACAAGACGGTGTGGATTCAGGCGGCCGAGGATCTGGCGAACCGCGACGTACTCATCGACGACATTGTCGCGGATTTTTTCAAGAACGTAGGCTGGATAACACTCCCGATATTGCTGGTGTTGCTGGTCACGGACATTGCGATTTTCAGACGTGCATTGTTGCCGCTGCGAAAAGCGTCAGAAATTGCGCAGCATATTGGCCCTGCTCGCACCGACGTGCGGTTGCCGGTCAACGAAATTCCGAGCGAGGTTCGACCGCTGGTCTCGGCGGTCAATCAAGCGCTCGACCGGCTTGACCAAGGGTTTCGCATTCAGCGTGAATTCACCGCCGACGCGGCGCATGAATTGCGCACGCCGCTCAGCATCCTACGCACGCGCGTGGATACGTTGGATGATCAGCGCATCGCCAAAGCTCTCCGTCAGGATATCGATGCGATGAGCCGGGCTGTCGGTCAAATGCTCGATATCGCGGAGCTCGATACATTGACGATTGATCCGCTGGAACTAGCTGATGCGCAAGGCGTTTGTGCCGAGGTGGTTGAGTTCATTGCCCCCTTGGCACTCGAGCAGGGTAGAGAGATCGCGTTGCTTGGCGTCAGCAGGCCTGTATGGGTCAAAGGCAATGCCGAAATGATGAAACGTGCGATCCGCAATCTCGCAGAGAATGCAATCAAACACGCCCCTCCAGGGACGGTCGTCGAGTTCGTTGTCGAGGGAGACGGCACGGTAAGAGTACTGGATCGGGGCCCTGGCATATCGGATGCGGAACAGGAATTTATCTTCCGCCGTTTCTGGCGGCGTGATCGTAGCCAACAGGGGAGTACAGGATTGGGCCTTTCCATTGTGCAGCGCATTGTGGAATTGCATGGCGCTACGATCGCCGTTGAGAATCGGGCCGGGGGCGGAGCGCACTTCTCTATCCATTTTGTTGCTGCTGACAATCAGGGCTGAGAGGACGTCGAATATGAATTGTCAAATTAGCTCAGACCAGCCCTTTCGTAGCGTTAAATAAATACTTGGCGGAATCGATTCGTCTTAATCCGAAAGGGTCCGAATTCATTCGTTGTTAATGTCAACTGGGTCTTAATGTCAAAATCGTTTTCTTCATTGAAAACTCTGTCGTGAGATATCAAGGACTTAGTCGCCGCATTCTCAAAGTGGAGGCATACGGCGGCCCGCTACTGAAACAGCGTCCACTTCTCGTCGGTCAATCCGGCAATCACTTCCTTCGCATGATCGTACCCGATGGCAGCTACGTCGTCGTAAGGGCTAAGCCGCTAGTTGGGTTGCCAAGGATCCTTAAGCTGTTGACGACCTGTTAAAGTTCACAGTCGCTTTTTTGCACACACTTTCTTGTGCTTTTTCCGGACCTGTGGCGGTCGAGTTACACATAATTCAACGCTTTGTGATAGTGTTTGGTGGATCCAGTTTGGGCTCTTTGGGGAATCACATGAAAAAGCTTGCTTTCGTAGCCTCTCTACTCGCCGTCAGCAGCGGTTCGGCGTTGGCTGCGGACCTTGGGGCGCGGCCCTACTACAAGGCTCCCGCGACAATCTCACCGGCTTACGACTGGTCAGGGTTCTACATCGGCGCAAACGTGGGTGGCGCCTGGACCCGGGAATCTTCCTCGACTACAGCCCTGAATGGGGTGGTCGGAGGAGGTGGCAACAGAGGGAGCGGCCTCGGCGGCGCCAGTGGTGTGGTTGGCGGCGGCCAGATTGGCTACAATTTTATGGTTGCTCCGAATTTCCTTCTCGGTATCGAAGCCGACGTTGACGGAACATCGCTTAGCGGCTCGGCTCTTTCGCCAAGTGGCGCCGATCGCGGCAACGCCAAGATTGATGCCTTTGGCACCGTTCGTGGCCGGGCGGGCTTTACCCAGAATAACTGGCTGTTCTACGGCACGGGCGGCTTTGCCTGGAGCACAGGATCAGTTACGCGCACTCAGATTGTCGCTCAACCGACTACTGTGCCGCCGATTCCAGCAGCGGCGGGAACCGTTGAAACTTCTTCCAACACGAGAACCGGATGGGCAGCGGGCGCAGGCGTAGAGTGGGGATTTACGCAAAATTGGACCGTCAAAGCTGAATATCTGTATCTCGACCTTGGAAAAGTGACTTCCGTTTTCCCACTCGCCAACAGAATGCAGACCAACACGCTGACGATGAATGTAGCTCGGGTCGGTGTGAACTATAAGTTTGGTGGTCCTGCCGTTGCCAGGTATTGATTCGGTCTTAATCTCCGGTTAACGCTGACAAAGTCCCCGCCTTTGGCGGGGACTTTTGATTGAGTGCCGAGCATGATCGACAGCTTCGAGGTGAAAGTCCTTTATCCAGCCTGATGGTGGCGAAGGGTTAGTGAAGCGCAAGGGCGTAGCCGCGAGGCGGGGTCTGAAGGAAGCGTGGAGCAAAACCGCGACCCGTTGGACAAGAACCGGATAACGAGGCCTACCCGGCCGGACGAGCAAGCAGTCGATTGCGAAGTCCAGTGCCATCAAGGACCGGGGTGGTAGATCCGGCGGCGTGCGCTGAAGGTGGTTGATCTTACCTCAGGAGATCTGTGCTGCGTCTCGGCAACGAGACCGAGGTCGTCGCAAGGCGATCTGAATAGTGGTGCAGAAGTCAGCAGAGGGCATAGTAGGCGGAACGAGTTTCGCTGAAGGCCTTGATGCTGGAAGAAGGCGTGGATGCGGAGACCTCGAGTCGGCCACGAGGTCGAATTCCGCACTCAACCATCATTAGGCTGCCGTGTAATGGTTGCTACAGGCTGTTGTAAAATCATACTTAGAGACACGGCGGCGCTGGGTGCTTTCTCAGAACGACCACGGCCTCCGTCAGGGGAGCTGGCGGAGGCCGCGTCGTACGCCATGTCGCGCCTAGGTTCGCGATTTTGGCGTGGGAGCTGATTGACTGAAAGATCAGAACGGCAGCAGCACGTCGAGCACCTGCTGGCCGTAACGCGGCTGCTGGACGTCCGAAAGCTGGCCGCGGCCGCCATAGGCGATACGGGCCTGCGCGATCTTGCTCGAGTCGATGGTGTTGTCGCTTTGGATGTCTTCCGGCCGCACGATGCCGGCGACGATCAGTTCGCGAATTTCGAAATTGACTCGGATTTCCTGCTTGCCCTCGACGACAAGATTGCCGTTCGGCAGCAGTTGCGTGACCACCGCGGCGACGCTGGTCTGCAGGTTCTCCTGGCGTTGCACCGATCCCTTGCCGTCGCTGGACGCGCTGGAATCGGCGGTAAGCAGCCGGCCCGGCAGCACCGAGGCCGCTGAGCCACTCAATAATTTGCTGCCGGCAAAGTCCTTGATTCCGGAATCTTCCTTGTTGGTGCGGCTGCGCTGGGTTTCGTTGGCGATATTAGCCTTGTCGGTGAAGTTGACCGTGACCGTCAGGATGTCACCGATCTGATGGGCGCGCTGATCCTTGAAGAAGGCCCGAGAGCCGTTCCGCCATAGTGAATTGGCGTTGTAGGAGGCCGTTTCCGGCTTTGGCATCGGCATCTGCACCGGCTTGTAGCCTGCCTGCGCCGTGGGGTTTTCAATCGCCGCAAGCGCCGGCTTTTCGCCGATTGCGGAGAGCCGATCGATCGAGGAGCAGCCGCTGGCGAAGCCGGCTGTCGCCAGCAGCGCGGCGGTAAGGATGGAGCGGTTGAACGGATGGGACTGGAACATGAAGATTACTCAGCTTTTCGAGCGACGGGCGCGGCTTCATTGATGGCGACCGAGATGGAACCAACTGCCTCGGAGATTTTGGCGGGCACGGGGACTTCGGACACGGGAAGGCGAGGAGCGGGAACCGCGACCGAAACTTGGCCGCGGCCAATCACGATGCCGGACACCGTACGTTTTGACTGCAAATTCAGCACATTCACCACGTCGCCTTCGGTGCCGCCTTCCAGCGCCTTGCCGCGGATGGTGAGATAGAGTCCGGCCGATTCGTAGACCAGGGTCACGGCCTGATCACGCTGCACCAGATCAGGTTTGGCGAGATCGGCTACTCGTAGGGCCTGGCCGGCCCGCAATGGCCTCCGCGCCTGCATCCCGACCGCGCGATCCCGGCTCGCGACGTCGTTGCCGACCTCGGCCTTGGGACGGCGCTCGACGATCACATCCGAGGATTTCAAGACTTCGTTGCGTTCGATGCCGCGCGCCAGTACCGCGGCTTCGACGGTCTCGATGGCGGTGCCGGTAAAGCGCAGCCGGGTCGGCCCTGTGCCGGCCTCATTGTCGATCGCGAAGGTGACGTCGAAGCGGCCGCTGCGCGGATCGAACCGGACCGAGACCGGCTGCATGGCGCCGCTGTTGGACGCATCCAGTTGCAGGGTCTGCAAGTCGCGATCGAATGTGAGCGAGAGATTAGCCGCATCGCCGAGACCGTTGCGCCGTTCCAGCGCTAAACCGACCTGGGTTTCGATGTCCTTGCTTTCCAGCGTGCGCGCCAGCCGCGTCACCGAGATTTCGCGGATTTCCCTGGTATCGACCCCGATTACTTGATGCGCCCGCAACGCGGCGAGCACCTGCGCGACCGGCAGCTTGCCGGAGGTGCCGAGATCGGGCGCGCGATAGATCGCGATTTGCGAAGCCGGGCCGCTCTGGGCCAGCGCCGGGAGGGTGCCGGCGGCGAACAGGGCGGTTGTGAGGAGAAGCGAACGAATGGTCATCGTCAGTTCCCTCAGCGGAACATGTTGGAGGTGGACTGCAGCATCTGGTCGGCGGCGCTGACCACCTTGGCGTTCATTTCGTAAGCGCGCTGAGCTGCGATCAGATCGGAAATCTCCGAGACCGATTCGACGTTGGCCTGTTCGAGGTTGCCCTGCTGCATGTCGCCAAAGCCGTCGGCATTGGCGACGCCGTCCTGCGGCGGGCCGGAGGCCGGCGTATCGGTGAAGAGATTGTCGCCGATGGGCTGCAATCCGGTCTTGTTGATGAAACGGGTCAGGCCGATCTGGCCGAGAAGGGTGGGGGTGGTCGAGCCTGGCACCTTGACCGTGACCTGACCTTGGACGCTGATCGTGAGACCCGATGCGCCCTGCGGGATCGTGATGGTCGGCTGCACCGGGTTGCCCTGCGACGTGACGATGCGGCCAGTCGCGTCGGTGGTGAACGTGCCGTCGCGCGTATAGGTGAAGGTACCGTCGGGCATCTGGATCTTGAAGAAGCCTTCACCCCTGATCGCGACGTCGAGATCGCCGCCGGTGGGAGAGAGGGTGCCTTGGGTCATCAATCTCGGCGTGCCTACGGTTTTCACACCGCCACCGATGTCAACGCCGACCGGGATGATGGTTCCCTGATCCGACGCTTGCGCGCCGACCCGGCGCACATGGTCGTAGATCAGATCCTGAAACGCGGCGCGCTGCTTCTTGTAGCCGGTGGTGCGCATGTTCGCGATGTTGTTGGAAATCACCTGAACGTTGAGTTCCTGGGCCGCCATCCCTGTCGCTGCGGTGTAAAGAGCGTGCATGGTCAGTCTCCTTAGGCCGGAACGTCGGCGAGTTTTTCGATTGCGGTTTTCCGCATATCGCCTTGCTGCTGCAGCATTGCCGAGACCTGCGTGTAGGTGCGGGTGACCTCGATCATGCGGCTCATCTCGGCCACCGAGTTGACGTTGGATTTCTCGATATAGCCTTGCCGCACCCGCGCGGCGGCGTCGGGCTGCGGTGAGGCGCCTTCGCCGGCCGAGTAAAGATTTGAGCCTTCCTTCAGGAGACGCTGCGCCTGGGCGAAGCTGACCAGCCTAAGCTTGCCGCGAAGCGAGTCGATCCTGTTGGTTCCTTCAAGAACACTCACGCCGCCGTCGGCAGAGATGCTGATTTCCTTGTCGGTGGGCTGAAACACGATCGGACCGCCGGTGCCCAGTACCGGGTCGCCGGAGACGGTCACAAGCTGGCCTTGCGAATTGATCTGAAGTCCGCCGTCACGGGTGTAACGTTCGCCTGCGGGCGTCTGCACCACCAGGAAGGCGTTGCCGTCAATCGCGACATCGAGCGGATTTTTGGTCTGTTCGAGCGGTCCCGACGAGAAGTCGTGGAAGGTTGCGCGGTCCTGTACATAGCTGATGCGGCGGTCGCGGCCGCTGAAGGTGTCTTCATGGGCGACCGGCATCAGATATTCCTGGAACAGCGACTTGTCGGCCTTGAAGCCGTTCGTGTTGATGTTCGCGACGTTGTTCGCAACGACATCCATCTGTCGCTCGAGCGTCATTTGCCGCGATAGTCCGACGAGAAGCATATTCTCCATCGGTGTTCTCCCCTGAGTGCCGCGATCTGCCCTCTCAGGCAGACTGTGGATCCTGCGAACCGCTAAAGCTCTCCCAAGCCGCGGTTCGCGAAAGCTACATAGCGAAAGCCGTGCCAAGTCTAAAAATTGCGATCTTACAATGGCTTGTGCGATTTTACGGGGCGCCTCGAGGCGGCAATAAGGGCTCGTTGACCATATTTGCCGGCAAAATTTTCCTACCTGCTGTTCAAAAGAAAGGTTCCATTAACCATTGTGACCTAGCGTCGATATCAACGGGGCGCTGAGCGCTGGCGGCATTTGTATCGCGTCATAAACCTGCCCGGCAGCATCGAGTTCATCCCAAAATCCGGGCGGGCAGGCGATGGCAGATAACGATCAGGACGAGGACGCCTCGAAATCCGATGGGGTCGCCGCTCCCAAGAGCAAGCTGAAGCTGATCATCGCCGCGGCCGCCATGCTCGTGCTGGCCGGCGGGGGCGCTACCTGGTTCTTTTTGTTCCGCGGTCATGCGGAGGAAGTGCGCGCAGAGGCGGCGCTTCCGAAGCCGCCGGTCTTCATCGAAGTGCCGGACTTGCTGGTCAACCTTGTGGGTTTGCCTGGCGAGCGCGTGCAATATCTCAAGGTCAAGATCGTGCTCGAGGTGAAGGATGCGCCGCAGGTCGAACTGATCAAGCCAACGATGCCGCGGGTCACCGACCTTTTCCAAACCTATATGCGCGAGCTGCGGCCGAGCGATCTCAACGGGTCCGCCGGACTGTTTCGCTTGAAGGAAGAACTGACCCGGCGTGTCAACGCGGCAATCTCGCCCGGCCAGGTTACTGCCGTGCTGTTCAAGGAAATCGTCGTTCAGTGACGAGACGGATGTAGGTCATGGCCAGCGAACAAGAGGACCAGGACGCAATTGCCGCCCAGTGGGAAGCTTCGCTGGATTCGGAGGATCCCGAAGAGGCCGCGAAAGCTGCCGCCGCCAATGAGCTCTCGGGCACGATGGCGGAGCAATGGGCAGCCATGGTCGACGACGGCGGTCGCGATATGGGCGCCGGCAAGAACGGCGGCGAGCGTGTGCTGTCGCAGGAGGAGATCGACAACCTCCTTGGCTTCAGTGAAGGCGAGGTCAACCTCGACGAAAATTCCGGCATTCGTGCCATCATCGATTCGGCGATGGTCTCCTACGAGCGTCTGCCGATGCTCGAAATCGTCTTCGACCGGCTGGTACGGCTGATGACGACCAGTTTGCGGAATTTCACCTCGGACAACGTCGAAGTCTCGCTTGACCGCATCACCTCGGTGCGGTTCGGCGACTATATGAATTCAATTCCGCTGCCCGCGGTGCTGTCGGTGTTCAAGGCCGAGGAATGGGAGAACTTCGGTCTGGCGACGGTGGATTCCAGCCTGATCTACTCGATGATCGATGTGCTGCTGGGAGGTCGCCGCGGCCAGGCATCGCTGCGCATCGAAGGCCGTCCCTACACCACCATCGAGACCAATCTGGTGAAGCGCCTGGTGGAAGTCGTGCTTGCCGACGCCGAGCAGGCGTTCAGGCCGCTGTCGCCGGTGACCTTCAGCATCGACCGGCTGGAAACCAATCCGCGTTTTGCCGCCATCAGCCGGCCTGCCAATGCCGCGATTCTGGTGCGGCTGCATATCGACATGGAAGATCGCGGCGGCAATATCGAATTGCTGCTGCCTTACGCGACGATCGAGCCGATCCGCGCCGTGCTCATGCAGATGTTCATGGGCGAGAAATTCGGCCGTGATCCGATCTGGGAAGGCCATCTGGCAACGGAAATCTCGCAGGCACAGATTTCGGTCGATGCGGTGCTCTATGAAGCCGACATTCCGCTCAAGCAACTGATGCAACTGAAGGTCGGCGATACCCTGCCGCTTGAAATGCGCGCCGATGCGGTGGTTGCGGTGCGTTGCGGCAATGTGACGCTGACCGAGGGCCGGATGGGCCGTGTCGGCGATCGCGTTGCCATTCGCGTCACCAAGCAGTTGCGCAAGCCGAACACCACCTTCGCGATGTTCGAGAAGGCCGATGAGCAAACCAAATTGATGGAGGCACCGTGAGTCATTCATTCGGAATTGCGATCGAAAGTCTGGTTGCGGCTCTGCTCCTGCTCACGATCGGCTATTGCATGTTGCTGAACAAGCGCCTGAAGCTTCTGAAGGCCGATGAGCATTCCCTCAAGGCGACGATTGGGGAACTGATCACCGCGACCGAAATCGCCGAACGCGCCATCGGAAGCCTCAAACATACGGTGCGCGACGTGAATGAGAACCTCGGCAACAAGATCGCATCCGCGACCGACATGTCGGAGCAACTGAAGAAGCAACTGCTGGAAAGCGACAATGTCTTGCGGCGGTTGTCGAAGATCGCGGCCGCGGCCCGGCCGCAGGCGGCGGATGCCCCCAACGTGTCCCCGGCGAAGACACTTTTGGAAGCGGCGCAGGCATTCACCGAGCGCAGAAGATCCGACGGCCTCGCCGCATGAACGTCTTTCGTGACATCCGCGTCATTCCAGTTGTTCTGGTCGCGATCTTCGGCCTCGCCGTGCTCAAGGTCGCTGGTATCATTCTCGATGGCGGATATGTGTTCGACTATCAGCCCCAGACGACGACGCAGCGTTCCTGGGCGGAAGAGAATTTCAACTTCCCCACCGGGAAAAAGCGGCCGGATTCCGCTGACATCACCGGCTCGGTCGAAGCGAAGAAGGAAGCGAAGAAGGAAGACGCCGCCAAACCGGAGGTAAGTCCGCCGCAAGCGGCTAAGCCGCCTGAAACCAACGTTGCGGCTCCCGATCCGGTTCAACCGGTGTCCACCTCCGAACGCGCGGTTCTTGAGCGGCTGCAGGCGCGGCGGCAGGAACTTGAAGCGCGAGCCCGCGAAATCGACATTCGCGAGAGTCTGCTCAAGGCCGCCGAGAAGCGAATTGAATCGCGGGTCGAGGAGATGAAGAGCGTCGAATCCCGGATAACGACGGCCACCGAACAGAAAAGTGAAGCGGATGTCGCGCGCTTCAAGGGCATCGTGACCATGTACGAGGGGATGAAGCCAAAGGATGCGGCCAGGGTTTTCGACCGTCTTGAGATGCCGGTGCTGTTCGAGATCGCGTCGCAGATCGCGCCGCGCAAGATGTCCGATATTCTCGGCCTGATGTCTCCGGAAGCCGCCGAGCGATTGACAGTCGAACTCGCCCGGCGAGCCGGCTCCGGCAAATCGATGTCCACGGCCGATCTTCCCAAAATCGAAGGCAAAGCGTTGCCGCAAAATCGCAATTAGCGGAGCTATTTAACAAGTCCTTAGATCGAACTGCCTGAAAGCTAAACGATTTCAAAGCGTGTGCGCCTTTGTGCGCCCGGTGCGGGCACACTTAATGTTTTGCCTCGATGGATCTTCCGCGCCTCGGCAATTCGCCGAGGTGCTTCGAAGTGGCGCGATCGTAAACTGCGGCCGTAGTCGCAGAACCGGCTGTGTGGCCTGACATCTTCTTCAAATCATCGGTCTTAGGTCCGCCTCTCGAGCCTCAGTCGTGCCGGATGCGCGAAGGTCTCTGTTCCAGACGTTCCGTGGTATGCCTGCGGCGTTGGCGGCAGCGCGCCACGCGTCGACAAATCTATCAACGCGCTATGGAAGTTCATTCTACCGGTCGACTATCAGCCGGCCCGTTTCTGGCCTCTGCTGTGCCGGCCGATCGTAAGGCAGAGCAGCGGAGAAAATTTGTGACGTAGTAAGACAAGCACAAAAAAGAGGGCTTGGATGCCCACAGCGGTTCTGATTATCGCGGCTTCATTGGTCTTCAGCATGTGACGAACTGACTCTCCCCTTTTCAAAAAAGGCCACTAACGAAAAGGCCCCGCCTGATGACGGAGAGATCACCTGGCGGGGCCGACTCGGAAGATGTGCCGCTGGGAACGGCACGGGTGGATAATATCACAGATCGGTAAATTAGTAGTGCCGAATTAGTAAGCCACTCGTGGATGCGAATTAGGCCACAGTGATTTTCGAAGCTATTGAAACGTCAGGAGGTAACCGGCGACGGCGAAAGCCATGAGGACGACTGCGATCCGCATCCACCGCGGATTCGGGTTTTCCATATGCGCGGTCCCGCCATTGGGTGCTTCGTGATACCAAAATGATATCACGATTCGCTGGCTGCCGGGCCCACTTCTCTTGGGCAAAGAAAAATCTTGGGCAAAGAAAAACCCGCCGGTTAGGGGGTGATCGTCTGTGAACAAACGCGAAATGCAGGAACTAAATTCGGGTCCGCATCATCCAGACGGTGAGAGATGAGTGCGTCGGTTTTCGCCAAGCGGGACCATCTCGCAGAAGTTATTAAAGAAGCCGCGTAACTGCGTTTTGTTTTGCCTAAGCTTCACCAGCGGAAATGCAGTTTTGGCCTTTGTAAGTAACTCCAGATAGGGCAGGGCGTTATGGTCTCGCAGACAATCACCAGAACGCCATAGTAGCGGCCACTTAAAATTATGGTTAATCAAGCATTAACCGAAGTGCGGCATAATCAGCCGCTGAGAGTGAGAGCGATGTTTGATATCATCTTACTGCTTACGGATTATTTGGTTGAACAACCTTTCCTATCGGTGTGGTTGCTGGAAAACAATCCGTGCCTGACAATCATTTCCGTTTTTACATCGGCCCAACTTTGTGACCTAGATCCCGAAATCTTCCGACGCGCTCGGCTGATCGCATTTACAACATCGGCTATCGTTCCTTCGTCCATCCTCGCACAGCTACGTTATGGCGCATACAATTTTCATCCCGGACCTCCAGAGTATCCGGGGTGGAGGCCAGGGCTTTTTGCCTTAAATGACGGATCAACTGAATTTGGCGTCACGGTTCACGCTATGGCGGAAGAAGTGGACGCTGGGCCGATTGTACAAGTCTGTCGATTCGAAATTACGCCGGAAGATAGTATTGCGGCTCTTGAGGAGCGATCGTATGTGCAACTTGCGAAGATGTTCCGCGCCTTGTCGAAGGTGCTGGCTACACAGGCGGAGCCACTTCCAGTAGTTCCCATCTATTGGGACCGCCGAAAGAAGTGTCGCCGCGATTCTCGCCAGCCTCGCCCAGCGGCTTTTTCGGATTAGGCGAGGATAAATTTGAAGCAGCCAAGTAGTGTGACCATGGGATCCCGATAAGTCGATTCGGAGCTGATCGTTCCGCGAAGAACTCGCCTGCAGGATTATTCCTGCGCCGCGTGGCGAAGCCCGCCGGTTGACGCCGGCGGGCTAAGAGGCCGGGATATTTGTTGACCGCGTGCCGCTACCCTTTGGACAATCGCGGATCTCATAACTCATACCGCGAGAGAACTGACTTAAGATCGGCCGACTCAAGCCGGCGTGTTTTTCTTGCCATTCGGAAAGGACCACCTCTCGACAGATCCCCAAAAATCAAGCAATTTTTCTTGGCTTGGGGATGGGGAATGCGATGCCCCTCATGCGGGACAAAACTGTGGGTTACGACAGCGCTAAGATGGTGTTCAGATTTAATTTACGATGCTGAACAAAGGCGAGACCGTGGAATGCGAGGTCAGCTCCGCCGCGCTGGATGAACTTGCTGGCAGTAGAGGCACGGCGCTTGCCGCTAGGGAAGAGCTTTTTTTGCGTCAGCGCTCCGAGATCGAGCGTATCGCCCCCGATATTTTTGATAGTAACTTGGTTATCCGGGACGGCGCCGTCCGCATCGTCGCGAAGCATATTCGGCGCTGACTTAGGCCGTCGGAAGAGCTGGACAAAAAGGCGGCGACGGAACCCGCAAGACCCTCCGCACCGCGACGGCGCGAAGTCGCCCAGAGCCTTATTATACTTACTGATGATTTAGGCCCACCGCGCCGGGCTACCCTCGCCAACCCCGCCGTTGCCTTCGCAGGGCGGCAAGGATAGCGGCCTGTAGGTCTATGGCTTGCTTACGTCGCCTGGGGGGCCTTGTCGGCTATCAGGTGTCGGCAATCTCCCGCGCCGTCATCGGGGCCTCAGGCCGGCGCTCGAAACCCGCCCCGATGGGATGGATTTACATCCGCGGCGTCAGCTTCCGCTTCCGGATTTTCGGTGGCTTGGCGGGCGGGGCAGGATTTCGCGGCGTTACTGCGCGCCCTTCGGCGGTTTGACCGCGGCGGCGTCCTGCGCTCGTTTTTTCTGCCACTCGTCGTATTCGACCGTGCCAGGGCGCGGAGGAGCGTCTTTCGGAATGCCGCCAGCCCATTCCGGCATATCGGCAACCGTGCTCGTAACGCGACCGCTGGAACACGACGCGAGCGTGCCGCCGAGCAGCAGGATCAAGCATTTGAGAGCGCCCAACCGCAGTCTCACGAGGACCTCGAATCGTGCCGCCGGACATCGGCGTAATACGTTGCTAACGTGATGCGACGGGGGCGGGTGGTCAATATGAAAAACATCACGCCAGCGCCGATCAGCTTCCCGCCGTTAAGGCCAAGTCGCGACGCGTGTCCCGCAAAGTCCGCGCCCCGAACGACGCATGGTTGCCGTCACTGCCCTTTCCCATCGTGGCCCTTGATAGAGACTCGCAGACCGTGAAGCTCGTCAAGCCAAACGCTCTCGGGTGGTTGCATTGAAAGGTGCTCAAGTCGTGACGGGATAATGACGGTTGTACCTGTTGCTCTGCGGTTGGAAAGGTTTTGGCGGCCCCGCTCAGCCTTCGCCATCCCTGAAGAAACGTGCGTTGAATTGCCTCAAAGGTGCGACAAAGCCTAGAAAATTTAACCATACAATCTCCTCCGCCGTTGATCCGAACAATTTTCAGTTTTCCTTTAAGCGAGCTAAGCCGTCCCGCTCGATACGGTCTCGCTGCAATAGAGGTGGGAGCTGACAATGATATTTGACTTTCTCGACCACGGTCTTCCGCTAGTTGCCTTGAAAGAGCAGCGTCGAGATTTGATTGTCTCTTTGCTAGACCGCACGGGACCGATTTCAAAAGAAACGATTGCAGAGATTGCGGCAATTCAGCAGGCTATTTCGGCACTCGAAGCCGTGATTGTGGATCTCGATGCGGAAATGGGGATCGTATCCCCTAGCGATGATTTATCAGCCCGATCGCGGCATTGACGCTCGTGCGTCGAGCGCAAGTGCGACCTTCCGGGTCGCAGGCGTGTCTCTAGAACGATTTACGGTGGGCTACGCTGGAATATCCTCTGCCGAACTCTCTTGGTCCATAGCCAGGCCAACATTCGCACAAATGTGGCAAGGAAGGCATTTCACGTTGCCCCGTGAACAGTCCAACGAAGAATTTTTTGCGGGAAACGCTCAGATTAATAACCCGTTCTTCATATACGCAAAGCAAGGAGTGCGCCATTGGTCGCCGACTTCGAAGACGGGATGCGGACGTTTCAACAGCTCGGCCGAACGGTTTTCGCAGCTGGGTGCCGAAATCATAAGCCGCATCGAAGGGCTAAGGGCGAAGAGCAAATGAGCGCAAAGAAAAGATCGGCTGACCTGGCGCGCGAGGCGAAGCTGAAGGCAGAGAGAATATAAGTGCCGGCCCGCCCCAGCCACATTCCGGCCTATCGCGAGCGCTGCGCGCTACAAACGTTTCTTGGCGCCGACTGGTTGCCAGTGGCGGATCTTTACCCCGCGGGACCGTCCACGATTGCCGGAATGGTCAACAAGGGCTGGATAGAACAATCATTGGATGCGGCCGGCATGAAATACCGCATAACCTCCGCAGGCCGAGCTGCACTAAAAGCTGTGATTCCGACGAAGCGACTTAATGGGCGAAAACTGCCATCCGGCGAGCTCCCGATCGACATCTGATTTACTGCCATCAGCGGTGCGCGCAGGAAAAGCAAAACTGTAGGCTACGGCAAGCCCACTTAACCGCTTGATCCCCCTCTCCTGTCAGCGGTCGGCTATCCGCGCCAGCTTCAGGCCTTCCTCCAGGGAACGTGGTGCGGCTGTTTCGTCGCAAGGACGGAACCTAGGATTTTTTCCAATGCGCGTCGCTGGTTGAGATCCCTAGGGCGTTTGGGGGGCATACTCGTCATTCGCTTTCCGTGATCCGAATCAATCCATCGCCGGTGACAACGGGCCCCTGGGCGGTTTCTGCGACATAACCAAGGGCAACCAGCTTGGACAGGTGGGCGGGCGAAATCTGAGCGGCTGGCGCCGTAACGGCGACATCAATCAACGAGGCAAATTCCTCAGGCGTCAACAGCTTTGGCGTATGTATCGTCACCGCGCCAATATGTGCTGCGGACCGCCCATTTTCCAGTACGTGGCTTGCCACAATCAAACTGACCCACTGCTAGAAATCCGCTGTTTGTTGCCGAGGCTTAATGTAGCACGCCCCGAGGAGGATGCTAAAAGATGGACTTGCTGGGGCTTCTCAAGGCGCTGCGGGAAGGTTGAGCGGCACGAAGAGGAGGCCGCGGCCTACGACGCGCAAAGACGAAAAGAACGTTGGGGTGAATAGAATTGAGCAGCCTGCCTTGGCCGTGGATGGTTAAGCGGTCCTTAACGGATTTCATGCCCAACTCTAACGCAAGAGTCAGCGGAGCATCCCGCAAAACATTGGGCGTACACTGTCTGTGTATTGCGCATTTAAAGTGTGGAAATTCAATGGCTTGACATTAACAAGTCCTTAAAGCGCGGATTCTAGATTCAACCATGGCGGCTGCAGGTTCAGCCGGCGATCCGGGCATTGGGCCGAAAGACATTCCAGAGTGGCGCGAATGGCTGCCGTTTCACATTGGTCGCAAGCCCGCGCATGGTTGAGGGCTGTCCGGCGCTGCCTTGGCCGGCCGACTTGCCTTGCGGCAGGACTGTTTCTGGTTGGCTCATTGGCTTCCGGTGTATGTCTTGCGCAGTCTGTAAATGGCGAAGCCACGCTTTCGGTGTCCGGAGGCTACGCCCGGCTGGTTCTCAAGCTCGACGAGGATGTCGAATCCGAAGTCACCGTGGCCGGCACGATTCTGGTCATTCGCTTCAAGCGGCCGGTCGATGTCCCGGTTCAGAAACTCTCCGATGCTGCGCCGGAGTATGTCGGGTCGGCAAGGCGCGACCCTGATGGCTCGGCCATTCGCCTGGCGCTGGCGCGCAAAGTTACGGTCAACGCGATGACGGCCGGCGAACGAATATTTGTCGATCTCTTGCCAGATACCTGGAAGGGCCTGCCGCCAGGTCTCCCGCCGGAAGTTGTCAAGGAATTGTCGGAACGCGCGCGGGCGGCGGAGCGCGCGCTGCGCCAGCAGCGCGCATCTTTGGAAGCGAAGAAGCGCCCGCCGATCCGGGTTCGGGCGTCGGTGCAGCCGACCTTCGTCCGCTTCGTCTTTGAGTTGCCCGAAGGCACCGGCGTGAACACCGTGCTGAATGAGAAAACGCTGGCGCTGACGTTCAGCTCCGCGCTGAGCTTCGATCTGGCGGACGCCAAGCTGGCGGCGCCATCGAACGTCGCCTCGATCGGCCAGAAGATCG
>WNFI01704961.1_pt1 | contig 23806 bp, 30 predicted proteins | sample 5400471 | NCBI WGS metagenome assembly WNFI01 (sample SAMN13153348, study PRJNA577476) | soil metagenome | isolation source: 100 cm saprolite on Douglas fir-dominated hillslope | place: USA:California | collected 2013-09-17
CGTCGGCACGCCCATGACGACTGAGGATGTCGCGAACCTGTCGACAGAAGTCCCCCTTCACGTCGAGCACCAGGCCGGCCACCTTTGCCGCGGGATCGCTAGCGCGATACGCCAGCAGCTGTTCGACGTACGGATACAGGCAGGCCGAGGTCTTGCCCGAGCCGATGGCGCCCACGACGAGCGTCCCTGTGTACAGGCCGCGCTCTGGAATCGTCAGCCACGTCGGTGAGGCGGCACGCGCCGGCGAGGTGCGGCGATGCTGCTCTCCGAGCACCACGAAGAGGTCGGAGCGCTGGTCCGGGCGGGGGTACGGCGGAAGTGGCCCCATGGCCGTCGTACGGCCCTGGCGACCAACGAAGATGTACAGGCACGACAGGCTTATGCTGGCGACGAGGAACGACGACGTCGTTGGTACGAACCGGGCGACCGGATGTGACCGTCGTCCGCTCGTCGGGATGATCGGTGCGCCACACGAGGAAGTCGCGGCCCTTCGCGAGCATGGTCTCGATCAACTGATTGAGGACGTAATCGACGGAGTCACCAATGACGCGCGCGTAGAGCACGAGCGCGTCGCGGTTGGCTTCCTGCAGGCGACAGATGTGGCGCACGGACCGGACACGGTTGGGGCGCGCTTTGATGATGGGCACTGCGATGCTCCTTTCACAATTGATGAACACTGCGGGCCCCGGGGGAGCGACCCCACCGACCGTCGAGGGTGGGGTCGCCCCGGGGTCCACAACCCAGGCGCTGCCCCACCGGGCGCCCATCGGCATGTGATTCCCCTCGTGTTTTCGCGCGGATGTGCACGGGCACGGGGCGAGCGACGGGGCTAGCGGAGGGGCAACCGCGCTATCGGCACGCTACGTCACGCGACGGCCGGCAGTGATCCGTATTGGCCGTAGTCGAACGGCAGTTCATATCGGCTGATCGCAAGCGAGCCGGCGATCGGTTGTCCGTGTGGTCACAGGCGAGGCGCGAGCGAGCGACTCCCAGCGGGCCGGGCTCGCGCGTGTCAAGCGCGGGTCAAGGGCCGGCGAAAATCGGGGGGGGCGCTCCCCTTCGCCTGTGACCTTTGTCTCTCCCGCGCGCGTCGGGGTCAGCGGCGTCGCCTGTGGGCACCATTACCCGTTCTGGGGCGATTCCGATGCACCGTGCGGCCGTCGCACTACGGTTGGACGTCGGCTGACGGGCCCACAATGGGGCCAGCTGAGGGGCCACCAGTCCTTGCGGCTGCTGGCCCAGAAGACGTCTCCCAGGCCGAGTGGTGGTCATCGGCATTCGCCTTTGGGCGCGTCGGTTCCACACGGCCAGCTCCTCGGTCGGCACGAGCGCCGACCGCGCGGCTAGCATGCTCCAAAGCGCGCGGAGCCTCCGTCGGACGCGGATCGGTGGTCGACGAAGCGGCGCTCGTGTCCGCGTCGAAGGACAGCACCATTCGTGCGGCCGGCCTGGACGTCTTTGATAACGAGCCACACGTACCGGCGGAACTCGTCACGTTGCCCAACGCCGTGCTGCCCCCGCATGTCGGCTCGGCCTCGGTGCCCACGCGCCAGGCGATGGGACAGCTCGTCGTCGACAACCTCAAGAGCTGGTTTCAGGAGGGGCAAGCCCCTGACGCCGGTGCCGGAAACCCCTCGGCCGACGCTGCCCACTCCACCTCGCTGAGGTGCTCCTAATCGGACTGCGGTCGCGGCGCTGCGGTGGGGTCGTGAGCATCCCGTGGCCGCGTCCTACTTCGAGGCCGGGCGGAGCGTCGTTCCGCTCGTGAAGGGCTCGGAGAAAGCCGACTCGACGTGGCCCTCGTGCCCCTGTGCCGAGAAGCATTTCTGCTCGCACTCCGGAAGGCGCTGGGCGGCGCTCGATCGGGAGGTCAAGCCGTGCGATTGGCTGATGCTGGGAGTGGAGTTGCTCGTCGTCGAGCTGATCTTGGCTGAAATCGTGTTGCCATGGTTCGAGCGACCGGATACCGTCAGTCGGACCCTAACGGCGTCTTGGACTCTGACTGTCGTCCTGCTGTGACTACCTTGTGACTTTTTAAACTTGCAGGCAAGAGCCCAGGATAGGTCGAGCTTTACAAGTTATTGTTATTATTGTGTTTAATTGGTGACCCGGGTGGGGATCGAACCCACGACCCTGTGATTAAAAGTTCCGGGCGCAAAAAAACCTGAGTTCTGTTTTCGCTCAAACATTCTGATTTTGTTGGTTGAGGCGAGCTCGCTACACTATGCGTGCAATGCGCTCGAATGCACAAAATACACCGCGTGAGGGACAAGCGCGGGGACAGCTCGGTCTGTGGCTGCGGGTCCAAGCCATCTATGACCACATGCCAGACGCACGGCGAGCTGCCGTAATTGATCCGGTGACCCTCCGTCGGTTCATCGGGCGCCAGCCTCCTGCGCTGTACGTCAATCCAGGCGATCGAGCTCCCCTCGGCTACGCAGTGATTACCATTGCTATAGATCCCCTCGCGCCGAGAAAGCACGTCCTCTCCGCTCTCGCCGAGATCGTCGATGAGTCCCTCTGCCTCGAGACCAAGAGTCCGCGCCACGATCGAATCACGCCCGATGACGTCAAGCGGTTCGTACTGTGGTACTACCAGCGAGCCGCGGGCGTGGGACTAAAGGTCCTCGCGATCGATGAAGCCGAACGTCAGGGCCGGCCCCGCACTACGCGCCGCGCTGACACCGGCACGAGTGAACGCGCCATCGCTCAAGCGAAGGCCCGCATTCTCAGTGGCGTGAAGTGGCTTCGTTCGCGAATCGAGGACTTAGAAGCCTCTCGTTAGTTCGAAACACCAACTTAGGACTACCTAAGCCTGCTAGCTTCGCCGTCGGCATTGCTCCACACTCGGACGCATCTGAGGTGTTGCATATGCCGAAACTCATTCCAGCAAAACAGGCGGCCGAAGAACTCGGGTTGCCGTACACCAGCCTCCGGTCCGCCGCACACCGCGGACTGATCCCGGTTGTCCGCATCTCTCGCGCGTGGTACTTCGACCGCACCGACCTCGACAAATTCATTGCCCAACACAAGGAGTGCCTCGCCTAAAACGGCGACGCGCCGTCCGCAATTGCGGAACGGCGCGGATGCCCATGGGGAGGGACAGACCATGGACGACATTCAGACTCTACAACTAAGCGCCCTTGGGCGCAACATCGAGGTAGAACTCCCGGCCTTAGCCATCTGCTGGACGCCTTTCCTTTCCGGCGACACCGACGCGCCGATCGAGTGCCTCGAATATTTTCGCGGTCTTACGGATCAGGAAGTGCGCGCGTACTGTGTGTCGTTGCGCGCTGACGTGCGAATCGCGAATGCCGCGCTGACTCAATGTCTCGCCGCTCTGGCGCACGTCGCCGAGCAACTGACGCGATGCCGCGAGCGGAACCGTCAACTGCGTGACTGGAATAACGAGTTGGCGGCGACACGATGACGGGATTCGCTGCGGTGCCGGCCGACGTGTGGAGTGATGACGCGCCAGCCATTTCCGGCGGGCGAGAGTTTTCGGCGATCGGCGACGGCGAACGCTACCTTTTCACCTTAAAGGACGTGCCGATCGAGCTTGAAGCCGAGCACGCCAGGCGCACGAAAGACGACCTCTTCGCGCAGATCACCGTCCGCTGCGCGCTCTCCGGGGCTCGCACGTTCGGCGGCGTCTTGACCATTTCCACGGAGAATCTGTCCTCGGCCTACACGCGCGGCCGGTTCGCGAACATCCTCGCCAAGCAGTCCCGCGCACCGCAGATCGATTGGACGCGCCTGGTCGACGAATTCGCCATTCGGGTGCTCGAGGCTGAGGCCGCGGGCCATCCCTCGGTGCTGCTGTCGGATGTCCCGGACCGCGCCGACGACGGGTATTTCGACGTGCTCGGCGTCAAGCTCGCGACTCACGGAATTTCGGGCATCTATGCGAAGGGCGACTCTGCCAAGAGCTTATTTGGGCTCTACGTGCTCGGCGAGCTCGCGAAACGTGGCGTGCCCGTCGCGCTGCTCGATTACGAGTGGGAACCGCTCCCGCACAAGAAACGCCAAGCGCAACTCTGGCCGGACGGCCATCTCCCGCCGATCCGCTACGTGCAATGCACGCGCCCGCTCGTCCACGAGGCCGAAAGCATCCGGCGGGACTTTCTCGCCCACGGGATCCGCTACTACGCGATCGACTCCATCGCGCCGGCCTGTCACGACAAGCCAGAGTTCGCCGACACGGCGATCGCCTTCAACCGCGCGGCCCGCTACATCGCCGGCACGCAGGCCGGCCAGCTCTGGCTCGGGCACGTCGTCAAGAACGCGGCGCCGGGCAGCGATGGCGACGAGACGTTCTTCGGCTCCGTGTTCTGGGGCAACCTGATTCGGTGCGGCTGGTTCGTCAAGGCGCAAGCGGCCAGCGACGGACCGCTCGTCTGCGCCTTCCACCACCGGAAGCGCAACGGCCTGGCGCAGCTGCCATCCGTCGGCCTGGCCTTCACCTTCGACCCGGGACCGGGACGTATCCGGATTGCCCGGTGCAACCTCGACGATCACGCGCCCGACCTCGCCGCCGACCAGCCGCTCTGGCAGCGGATGCGCGACAGCCTGAAACACGGACCCCGAACCGTTCAAGATCTCGCCGAGGAACTCAACGCGAAGCCTGAGGCCGTCAAAAAGGCGGCCCAACGCGGAACGCGCATGTTCACCAAACTTGACGGCGGGATGGGGATTCCTCCACGACTGGTCCTCGTGGAACGGAGGCCGTCATGAGCGGGACAACTTGTCCCAGGACACCGGGACAGACCGTCCCGGGACAAAGGGACAGGACATCACCCCCCTTTAGGGGTGTCCTGTCCCGGTCCCAGGGCTGCGCTCAGCCCCGTAAAATCGTCGGGACCCTACCGAATTGCTGCGTTCAAGGCCAAAGCGCGCGTGATGTTGTATCACCAGCGCCGCGTTTTCGGCCCGGATTCATTGGTCGGATTCGTGGTGCTGTCCCTGCCCTGTCCCTGTCAGCGACGCGGCGTACGTCGCCATCGGAGGCGCTGTGCACGCGCTAACCGGCGCGATTCCACGGGCTTACCGGGACCATCGGACGACGTCTGGGCGCGTCTACGGCGCCTATGTGCGGGCGATGGCCGAGCGGTTCGGCACCATAGCGGCGGATGCGCTGCCCCTGGTGCGCGAAGCCGGCCGGCTCGTGGTGGACCTCGAGCGCCTGAGCGCCAGCCTCGAGACGGCCATCCAGGCGCGCCGGCGACGGGACCAGGCGCGCCTTCGACGCCAATCCACGATCGCCCGCTCGCAACTCCTGGCGCTCGAGCAGCGCCTCGAAGAGCGGCTACAGCGTCGGCCGAAGGCGTCGCGCCTCGCCGCGCGTCTGCGCCAGCCGGCGACGGAGGACGGGCGATGAAGGTCACGGTGTCGATCATCGACGCGCTGCGCGACCGCTCCCTGTTCGGCCGCCTGCCGGCGTTCCGCGACCTCGGCACGTGGGCGCGCTGGCTGGTGTTCCTGCGGGCGCTGTACGGCCTACCGCTCGATGCGACGGACGAGGCGCTGTTCTGTCAGCACACGGGCCGCTCGCGCTACGTGGCGCGTCCTGGCGGTTTCCACGAGGCCGTGGCCATCGTTGGGCGCCAGGCGGGCAAGGACCGCATCGGCGCGCTGGTCAGCGGCTACGAGGCTATCGTCACAGCGTCGGAGCCGGACGACGCCGAGACCTACTCGGCCTCCATCGCGCAGGACCAGCGGTCCTCGCTGCGCACGGCGTTCCGCTACACGACGACGCCCTTCCGAGTCGCGCCGCTCCTGGCGGAGACGGTCACCAACCGCACGGCGGCGGCGTGGACGCTCGAGAACGGCGTGGTGCTCGCCGCCTACCCGTGCCGGCCGCACGCGATCCGCGGCATCCGGGCGCAGTGCATCGTCGCCAGCGAGGCGGCCTTCTACACGAGCACGGAGGGCTCGCCGAACGACCTCGAGATGCTGCGCGCGGCGCGGCCGTGCCTGGCGACGACGGACGGCCGGTTGCTCATCTTGACGAGCCCCTACGGCCAGACGGGCGCGGTGTGGGAGCTCTATCGCCAGCACTTCGGCCGGGATGACGCGTCGACGCTCGTGTGGCAGGGCACGGCGCCGGAAATGAACCCGACGCTGCCCGCGGACTACCTCGAGCGGATGGCGCAGGACGACCCCGAGGCGTATCGCTCCGAGGTGCTCGGCGAGTTTCGCGCGGGCCTGTCGACGTTCGTCGCGGCGGACGTCATCGCGGACTGCGTCGAGGCTGGCGTGCGTGAACGGACGCACGCGCCGGGCGTGTCCTATGTGTCGTTCACGGACACCGCCAGCGGGAGCGGTCGGGACGAGTTCGTGCTGGCCATCGCGCATGCGGACGGTGATCGCGTGGTACTCGACCTGGTGCGCGCGTGGCGGCCGCCGTTCAACCCGTCCGGGGTCATTGCGGAGGCGGCGGCGATCCTGAAGGCGTGGGGGCTGTCGTCCACGACGGGCGATCGGTATTCGCCAGGGTTCGTGCTGGAAGGCTTCCGTGCGCACGGCGTGGTTTACCAGTTTTCCGTGCGCGATCGGTCTGCGGTGTACCTGGATGCGCTGCCGCTCCTGAACTCGAAGCGGGCGGTGCTCCTGGACGATGAGGACGTGCTGCGACAACTGCGCGGGCTCGAACGGCGGCGCGGGAGCAGCGGCCGCGATCGTGTGGACCATCGGCCGAATGCCAGCGACGACCGGGTGAACGGGGCGTGTGGCGCGCTCGTCCTGGCGGCGGCGCCAGGACTTCGGCTCACTACGGAAGAAATCGAGCACGTCTTCGCGATCGGCGCGACAGACGAGGACGGCGACCGACATACAACCTACCTGCGAGAGGTGACATGACGACTCAAGGCATGCCGTTCACGGGGACCGCGGAGCAGATCCTGCGCGAGTGGCCGACGCCTGAGGAATTGCGCAACAGGCTGGCCGGCGCTCGCGTGGAGAAGGGGCGCGCGGAAGGGCCGTCTATCGGTCGCGCTCGCGTTCTCGCGGCCGAGTGAGTCGGAGATGGAAGCGCTCACACAGCAGATTTGGCATTGGGGCGCCCTGGCGCGCGGCCTTGAGGAAGCCCTCGACGCCAATCAGCAGGCGCGCGCCTTTGTGCAAGACGGACAACCGACACATGCACTGCGGCTGATGGCCGCGAAGAAGGAGCAGTAGTTCGATGGGTTACAACAGAATCACCAAGGGCACGGGCCTCGTCGGCTCGATCGGATTCAACAGCGGCATCATCACACGGAGCGAAATCATCGTATTGAGCGCGGCGCAGATTCTCGCCATGTTCGCGACGCCAGTCACGATCGTGGCCGCGCCGGCGGCCGGCAAGGGACTCATCGTCACCTACCTCGCGCTCATCATGACGCCGACCGCGACGCAGTTCGCATCCGGCGGCGCGGTGACGTTCCAGTACTCGGGCGGGGCGGTCGTCCATGCCTCCAGCATTCCGGCGAGCGTCATCAACGCAGCCCCTGGTGTGACGGTGACGCTGCTGGCCCCGAATACCCAGGCGAACGGTGTCACCGTGCCGGCGGCGACGGCCGTGACGATGACCAATGCGACGGGCGCCTTCACGACCGGCACCGGGACGGCGAAGGTCGTCATCGGGTACGACCTCGTGCCCGCCGCGTGAACCCTCAATCCAAACGGAGTAATGCCATGGCGACAGCGCAGTCAACCCGTCTCGCGGAGGTCGATGCCCGCCTGACGACCCTACGTAATGAACTCGAACCCCTCGAACTCGACGCGTACGACAAGACGCTCGACGGCACACCGGCCGCGCGCACCGTCCACCACGGGCCCGCCGGCGCCGCAGAGGGCATCACAATCAACGCGCTGCGCGACGAGATCGAGACGCTCGAGCGCGAGCGCCAGGCCCTGACAGGAGACAGGCAGTCATGAACACGACGACACCGACGATCGACGAATTGCAGATCCGACAGGAAGACCTCGCGCTGGCGGTGCTCGAGGGCCAACCAGGCGCCAACAGCGAGCTGGACGCCGTGAAGCGTCAGATCCGTGAACGCGAGACGCGCCAGACGGATGCCGCGCTCGCCGAGCAGGCGCGCACCCGCCGCACTGCGGCGGAGGAACACGCCCGGCGGCAGCAGGCGATCCGCGAGCTCGAAACGATGTGGGACAGGCTCGTCGCCGCGGAAGCCGAGGCTTTGGTGATCGCCAATGCGCGGCGCACGTCGGAGGCGATCGAGGCCTTCGTCAGCGCGGCGCGGTCGCGCAGTTCATTGGCTTCCGAGCTCGCCGAGCTCGTGCCGACCGCGCCAGGGGCATCCTGCAGCCGCTATGTGGGTAAACACTTTGCGCCCGGCAAGCATCTCGATGAGGGCCTCGCCCGTCTCAGCGTCTCGCTGAGTGGTGGGCCGATGCGACCGAAACCGTCTTTCCCGCGGCCGTGGCTGGCGCTGCTGGCCATCGCGCGGGGCGAGGGCTGACAGTTCGAGTGTGCGCTGCGCGTCGCGTCCGTGTGTCTCATCGCACCGGACGGCGCGCGGTGCCTGCCGGCGGGCGTGCGACGGATGTTGCAGGCAGACGTCGTGCGTCCCCGGTTCTTTCGTTTCACTGAAGGAGACATCGTATGGACGGCATCGAGATTGACGCAGAGGGACGGCGGTGGAAGGTCCTCGGGAGGAATCGGCACGGCAAGGCGAATTCGCTGATGCTGCTATCGGGAACCTCGGTCGGCGTCCAGCGCGAAGTTACATCGGCGGATGCCCACGACTTGGCGGCGAGGTTCCACGCCCTACAGCTCCAGGTCCGCGGCTTGCGGGCCAACATCGACGAGCAAACGCGCGAGCTCGCACAGCGTGAGCGCGACGAGGCCAACGGCACGGCCGCGTTGCGACGTCTCGAGCGGACTGCTGAGCGTCTGCGCGCCGGTAAGCCCGACCTCGCGGCGCCCGAGGCGTTCGCGCTCGCCTGCAAAGAAGATCCGGCGGCGTACGCGGAGTATCGCGAGAAGACGATCCTGCACACGGGCGCCGGCATCGGCGCGCCGCGCAAGTGAAGACGCGCACAGTGACGGTGTACACGTCAGCCGGCCCGATCTCCTGCGCACAGTTTCGCGGCTCGCTGGCCGACGTCCTGACGCATATCCGGCCGACGCTCGTGCGCGTGCAGGAGGCGCACGGTGGCGGCCCAGACGGCTTGCACGAATGGCCGGCAGTCTTCGATGCCATCGATCGGCTGAGCGTCGAGGCGCTGCTCACGCCCGCGACGAGGAACACGGTCCTGCACTTACCGCTCGCTGACCGGCTACGCATCTTCGCGGCCGCGTACCTCGGCGGGAAGGACACGGCATCGCGGCAGTTTCGCGACTACGTGCTCAACTTGGCCGAGATGTGTGAGCGGATACGCGCGCAAGCGCTGGAGATCGCCCGATGAACGTCGAAGAGCTCGTCCTCCGGATTAAAGGCGACTCGACGAGTGCCGTCGCCGCCCTCGCGGTACTGCAAGCGAAGCTCGTCGACGCGCAGAAGGATCTGAAGAACGTCGCCGAGGCGGCCACCCACTTCGGGGAGGTTGGACAGAAGGCGCTCGGGACCGAGCTCCAGACGGCCGGCGAGAAAGTCGCTGGGCTCAAGGGCGAGATCTCACAGCTGAAAAACGCGATGCACGAGGCGGCGCCGGCGGCGAAGCCCCTCGAGACTGTTCTCAACAATCTCGGCGCGGCCGCGACGCGCCTCGGCGTCACGCTCAGCGCCGTGCTCACGGCGCCGCTCGCCGGGGCGGCCGCGGCGGCCGTGCACTTTGGCGCCGAGTTCCAAACCGAGATGACCAAGGTCGTCACGCTCGCGGGCGCCTCCCGTGCGGAAGTAGACAGCCTCGAAAAGAAGGTGCTCGACCTTGGGCCAGCGGTCGGGGTCGGGCCGGCGGAACTCGCCAAAGGCCTGTTCGTGATCGAGTCCGCCGGCTTCAAGGGCGCCGCGGCCATGGATGTCCTGACCATCGCCGGCAAGATGACGGCGCTCGGGATGGGCACGACCGAGGAAACGGCGCGGTCGCTGATCGGCGTGATGTACACCTACACGTCGCAGCACATCAGCGCCGCGGAGGCGGCCGACATCCTCACCAAGACCGTGCAGCTCGGCAACATGAAGATCAACGACCTGGTGCCTGCGCTGGCGCGGGTCAATCCGTTGGCCGCGGCGCTCGGCGTCCGGTTCCAGGACATCGCCGCCGGTATTGCCACGTTTACGCACATGGGCGCGTCCTCGGAGGTCGCGGCGACCGGCATGCGCGCCATGCTGTCGAACATCCTCAACGACTCCGCGAAAACGGAGAAGGGCTTCAAGGCCCTCAGTCTCGCGCTCGGCGACAGCTCCATCTCGATGGAGAACTTTCGCAAGGAGATGAAAGATCGCGGATTTACCGAGGCGATGATCGACCTGATGACGAAGGTGAACGCGGCCGGCGACGCGGGCATCTCCGCGCTGAATAAGATCTTCCCGAACATCAAGGCGTTGACCGTGGCCATGGGCGATTACATCGCGCAAGGCGGCCTCGTCGTGAACATCCATAACGAACTGGAACACTCGCTCGGCACGCTCGCCACCAGCACGGCGGAACTGCATAAGACGTGGCAGTTCCAGTGGGACGCCCTGAAGGCGCAGATGGACAATGTCTGGATCGCGCTGAGCAGATCACTGGTACCCGAGCTCGAAAAGCTCGTGGATCTCATGTCGAAGCGCATCGTACCTGCCTTCCAGGAGGCCGTTGATCTGTTTAACACCCTTCCCGAACCGTTGAAGCTGGCCGCGTTTGCAGCCGCCGGCGTCGCCGCCGCGATGGGTCCACTCCTGGTGATCGGTGGACAGCTCGCGATGGGGATGGCTGCGCTCGTCACGACCTTCGGTACAGGCGGCGTGGCCGCCGGACTCACCGGTGTATTGGGTGGCGCGGCCGCCGCGCTTGGCGAATTCGGCATCGCCCTCGCGGCCTTGGCCACCGGCCCGGTCGGCCTCACCGTGCTCGCGCTCACAGCCGTCGGCGCCGCGCTCGTCGAACTCACTGGCGGATGGGCTCACGCAAAGTCTGCGGTGTCGGAGACGTGGGACGGGATCAAGACCGGCGCAGAACCGGTGAAAGCCGCTATCGGCGATGTGACGGCAATCATCCGCGACATGCTGATCATGACCATGAACAAGTTCACGGACGCCATCGGGGCGGCATGGAAGGAGTTCAAGGCCTTTGCGTCGTGGGCGAAGGACGGCGTGAAGCCGATCGGTGACGCGATCGACTGGCTCGCGGAAAAGGAGGTCCGCTGGCTCTTTCCCATCGAGAAGGCGTTGAAGCAGTGGGAGGACCTGAAGGCCCAGCTCAGCTCCGCGGCGAGCGTCCTGGGCGGGTTCCGGCAGCTCATGGACCTCGAGGTCGGGGTTACGAAGGCGCCTGGTGCTCCGGCGGGTGCGCCATCCGGACTCCCCTCGTTGAAGCTCGCCTACGGCGAAATGATCGCCATCATGGAGGCCGCCACAATTGCGACGGATGAGAGCGCCGCCGCAATCCGCCGGCGTGGCCAAGCGCACAAACAGACGACAGAGGAAGGGAAGGCGGCGATCGAAGCCGCCAAGGACCACGCGAAGGCGCTCGATGCCATCACCGGTAAGTTGGATGGCGAGGGCCTGATCAAGAAGGCCGGTCTCTACGTCGAGGCGCTGGGCCGCATCTCGGGCCTGTCGGAACTCAGTAGCGAAAAGCAACGCGACGTCGCCAAGACCATGGAAGACGCGATGGCCGTGTACCGCCGCGCCGGGCTCGAGGTGCCCAACGCCTGGAAGCTGATCGCAATGGAAGCGCGGGCCACGTCGCACACGGTCGATGAGGAAACCAGGAAACAGATCGAGGCGATGCAACGGGCGATGGCGCCGTTTGGCAAGTTCGCGTCGTCGGTGCCCGTCGATCCGAAGTTCGAAGACAACACGTGGGCCACGCGGACGACGCTGAAGGGCCGCCAGGTGCCGGGCGTCACCGGCATGGTCCCAGGGATCGATACGAGCAGGTTGCCAGGCGGCGGCTACGGCAATCTCGCACCGAAGGCGGGGCCGAGCCTCTTGAGCACGCTCTTTGGCACGTCACAGGAGTTCGGCGCGCAGATGTCGCAGACCATCATCGGGGCGCTCCAGGGTGGGGGCAATCCGATTACCGCGGCCGCGGGTACCGTGGGAAGCACGGTCGCGACGAACTTCACCTCGTCGATGGCGAAGAGCGGCAGCAAGTTATTTACCGGAGCGCTCGGCAGTGTGTTCGGCGCCGCGCTGCCGGTGGTCGGGTCTCTGATCGGCCCGCTCGCGGAGAAAATCTGGGGCACGCTCTTCGGGACCGCCGGCCGCGACAAGGTGAAGGACTTCGCCGCAGGGTTCGGTGGGTTCGATGAGCTGCACAAGAAACTCAACGCGCTTGGCGGCGCCGGTGAACAGCTCTGGAAGAACCTCACGCAGGGCGTCGGCAGGAACAACCCGAAGGAAGCGCAAGCCGCGATCGAGGCCATCAATAAGGCGCTGAATTCGCAGACGTCCGAGACGCAGCTGCTCGTCGACACCGCGTCGAAATACGGCCTCACATGGAAAGAGGCGGGCGAGTCCGCCAAAACCGCGCATCTCGACGAGATCGCGCAAGGGTTGATCGCCGATTTCGCTCGGCTGACGAAGGGCGGCTACGACGTCGTCGCCGTGGAAGAGCACATGGCAAAGTCGGTGAACGACTACGTCAAGGACGCGATCGCGATGGGGCGCGAAGTCCCGGAGGCGATGCGCCCAATGCTCGAGGAGATGGCCAAGAACGGCCAACTGCTCGACGCCAATGGCGAGAAGATCACCGACCTCGATAAGGCCGGCATCAGCTTCGCGAAGAGCATGACGGCGGGGTTTAAGGACGTCACCGGGGCGATCAACCGGCTCGGCGACATCCTGCTCGGCTTACCGAACACCGCGATGAAGGCCGCCGATGGCATCAACACCGCGCTGGGCACGATCAAGGACCGGAAGGTCACGCTGCGCTACGTGGCGGAAGGTGGCGACGGCGCCGGCGGCGCGGGCACCGAGCCCATTCCCTCGTTTTCGCATCGCGCGATGGAAGCTGTCACGCGCGCCGGCCTCGCGATGGTGCATCCTGGCGATTATGTCGGGGTCCCACCGGCTGGAGGATTAGCACCGGCTAGCATTGCCGCGCGCGGCGGGGTCACCGTCGCCGTCACGAACTACATTGACCGGCCGATCTTCAAGGATCGCGAGGCGATGCATGAGCTCGCCGTCGAACTCGGCAAACAATTCAAAGACGCCATCACCCCGAACGGGATGTGGTAGCAGCGATGAACAGGAGTTGACGATGTACGCGGACCAAGAGCTTCGATGCACGACCTGCAGCGGCGCGCCGCCGGCGAGCAGCGCTTCTTTGCGGAGCAATTGTTCACCGCACCTAAGCGCTGCCCCAGCTGCAGGGCCAAGCGGCGCGCGCGTCGAGGGCGCCGGCGCCGCCGCAGTGACGACCTTTTCGACGCGAGTGAACGCCTACCGTGACGCCTCCGAGGCGGCTCCGCGCGCGGCCTCGGCTTGCCTATGAGCGTAGACCTGTGCGGTGTTCATCACATATGGTTTCCAGATCTGCTGCGCCCACTCGTACATATGGTGCAAGCGATTATTTGTCAGGAGCTCAGGATTCAGGCCCGCAAGGAGTTGGTCTGTGTACCAGAAATCGCCAGCGGTCACGTTCACCATCTGCGTTGCCCCGTCGTCGGAACTTGGTTCGGCGGGCACCCAGTTCTGCCACGCACGATTCGCGACCGCGGCGTAATAATGCGCGGCAATCATGGTGGTCCTTAGTTCCGCTGCGCACGCATCGGCGCGTGCGGCGGTCTCTTGCAGCTGGGTGGTTTTTGTCTCCAGAGCGGCGGGAAGATGTTTCACTGCCGCCAGTGCGTCGCTTAGCTCCGGCGGGAGCGGCTGGAGACGCCCGCCAGGGGCCATCGTTGTGACTGCCTTTGTGAGGCGGTCTAACTGGCGACCTGTGATGCGTTCCAATGTTCCGGTTTGGGCCTGTATGGCCGAGAGGGCGACCTCAACACTCTTCTCGCTGGTCTTCGCTTTGTCGTAGAACCAGAGCGACAGCCCAACAGCGACGATCGCCAGGATGGTTTGTACGATGAAACTGACCAAGCTCCAGGTGAGATTCCAGTCGATGAATGCGGCGCTGTTCATGGCGCAAAAAGGCTACATTGCGGACCGCTCAGGCGCAAGAGTTGACATACACCTACCGCCTACGTATACTTCCAAGAACGAGGGATCATGTCGCCAAAGGTGACGCTCTACATCAAGGACGGGGATCATGACGTTTGGACTCGCGCTCGCAAATTGGCTGAGCAATCAGACCGCAGCCTCTCCGACCTGACGACCGCCGCGCTCGTCGCCTACGTCAACAAGGAGGAAGGCGTCTCGTCGGAAATGTTTGAACGAGTCCTTCGCCGCGTGACGGCCGCTGTGAAAGAGGAGGTGGAGAAAATCTTCGGAGAGGAACCAGCGAAAGAAGTAAAAACGGCCCACCGTCGCGCAGGAACGCGGCGGAAGGCCTAAACCGTCAACCGGATAAAGCGGTCGGCGATCTGCCGCACAGTGTAGCAGTCCCCGCCGGCCTCCAGTGGAGGTCACATGTCACGCAAGAACGCAACAGCCGTCGTCGATGATCCGGCGGCCATCCACCGCGACAGACTGATCCGTGGCCACGCGCGCGCGGAGCAACTGGCGGCGACGTTAGCGCAAGACATTACCGTCGGACTGAGCGGCAAGGACGATCGCGATAACGCGATCTACGAGGTGTACCAAATCACTCTTGGCGATGCACCGCCAACCGAATCGGAGGACGAGCGACACGGTCGTGAGATGTCCGCGATCCAGGACGCCGCGTGGCTGCTCGGCGTCGCGGCCGGTCGCCGTCTCGTGGGTGCGCGATGAGCGCGCCGAAGGTCGCCAATCTATTGGATACCGTCGATATGTGCGATGAGGTCTCGGGCCGGCTGAGATTTATCTTGACCATCATGCACGACCACGAGTGTTCAGAACCAGAGCACCGCGGATACGATCTACTGTTCGTTCGAGAAGCGATCGAGCATTGCGCGGCGCGACTTCAGGAGGCGAGCCGGGCGGCACATCCCCTGCCAGACCGTGGTGCGCGATGAACGCATGGACGCGAGACGTAGAGGCGCGGCTGAGTAGGGCCGAACGTGCCCTAGCCGTCGTCGCCGTGATGTCCGCTGTTCTGGCGCGCGCCGACAAAGATGAGATGTGTCTGACGGCCGACAAGATCAAAGAGTACGCGTGGGACCACCTCTCGACGCTCGCCGAGGATGCGTTCAGGGACTTGCGGGCGATCCATGCCAAGCTCCCGGCCGCGGCGCACGCGCTGGTCTGTCCAGATGTCAAGGAGTCGGCGTAATGGCGCGCGTCATCGCGTTCCGTGGCCGCGGAGACCTGCCACGCGGCCCCTTCTCCGCCACGCGCGTCCCGAAACGCGACAGTCCGTTTATCAGAAAGATGCGCGAGTTGGAGAGGATCTCCCCAGCGCGCGCCCGCTCGATCGGCGTAATCGTTGATGTCATTCTCGACGAGCGGAAGAAAGAGGGCGCATGATGGCGCGACATCGAAACGAGGGGCTGCGGAGGGTGTGCGGATGTGCGCGGCACGCGTCTGGGAAGTTCTCCCATGAGTAGTTGGCTCGGCGGCGTGAGCGGTGGGATCGTCTTCTTCGGCGTGATTCTCTATTTCGCCAGGCACTGGTTGCGAGAGTGGATCACCTCCGCGACGCGGCACGATTTCAACATCGAGATCGAGTCGCTGAAAGGTGACGTCCAGCGTGCGCTCCATCGCCTGGACGCTGACCTAGCCCACCCACACGGTTCATGTGCATCGCACTCAATTCGAGGTCGAGTTCCGTGCCTTGCGGATCATTTGGCGTCGGTGCGCGATCGTTCGCAGTAGGCTCGGTAACGTGCGTCCGATCGGGAGCATTAACCCTGCCGAGGAAACCGAGGAGCAGCGAACGGCGCGTTTCGTCGAAGCTCGTAATAAGTTTATCGAAGCCCATCACGAACTAGTTGCCGCTCTCGACCACAACAGTCCCTTCATCGACCAGAAGGTCTTTGAGGCCGTACATGCGCTGCGAAGTCGGACGACACGGGAAAAGATAGATCTGCAGATTGAGCAGCCGTTTACCTCCACATGGTTCGACCGTGGAGATACAGCACTCAGTGATGTCGCGATGCTCACTTATCGCGTCTCTACTGCCATTCGTGAACGAGTGGAATCGTTAGTGATCTCCGAGTAACTAGCAGGTTTAAGAATGGGCGAGATTCGAAAGCGCGGCGCGATCTGGTGGATCCGGTACTACCGGAATGGCCGGCGCTACGAAGAGAGCGCGCGGACCACGAAGCAGGACGACGCGGCGCGCCTGCTGAAGCAGCGCGAAGGGGACGTGGCCCACGGGATGCCGATCACGCCGGCGATCGGCCGCCTGACCTTCGAGGACGCGGCGAAGGACCTGCTCACCGATTACCAGGTGAACGGCCGGCGGTCCTACGTCCACGTCAAGCGCCGCATCGAGGCCGGCCTCGGCCCCTGGTTCAACCGGCGCCGCATGGCGAGCATCTCGACGTCGGATGTTCGCGCGTACACCGCGCACCGCCTCGAGGCCGGCGCCGCGAAGGCGACGATCAATCGGGAGCTCGCCGCGCTGAAGCGCGCCTTCACGCTCGCGATGCAGGCCGGCAAGGTCCTCCGTCGACCCTACATCCCGCTCCTGCAGGAGGACAACACCCGCAAAGGCTTTTTCGAGCGGGCGCAGTTTGAAGCGGTGCGCGCTCATCTGCCGGCGCGGCTCCAAGGCGTGGCGACGTTCGCTTATTACACCGGCTGGCGCACGCGTAGCGAGGTCCTGACGCTGCAGTGGCACCAGGTCGACTTCACCGCCTGCACCGTCCGCCTGGAGCCCGGGACGACGAAGAACCGCGAGGGCCGCGTGTTCGTGTTCAAGGATCTGACCGATCTGCGCGACGCGCTCGAGCGCCAGGACGCCGATCGCGTCCGACTCGCGAAGGCGGACATCCTCTCGCCGTGGGTGTTCCACCGGAAGAACGGATCGCCGATTCGCAGCTTCCGCAAGACCTGGGCGGCCGCGTGCGCGAAGGCCGGATGCCCCGGGCGCATCCCCCACGACTTCCGCCGCACGGCGGTCCGGAACCTCGTCCGCGCCGGCGTGCCCGACACGATCGCGATGAAGCTGACCGGGCACAAGACGCGGGCGGTGTTCGACCGCTACGACATCACGTCCGAGGAGGACCTGGCCGAAGCCGGCCGGAAGCTGCAGGCGTTGACAGGGACAATTGCAGGGACAATCGTGCCCACCACGTCAATCGTGGTGAAAGCGTTCGCCAAGAAACCACGTGGATTGAAGCAGTTAGGGCATGACCCGGGTGGGGATCGAACCCACGACCCTGTGATTAAAAGTCACATGCTCTACCACTGAGCTACCGGGTCTCAAACGATCGCGTGCTGGGGCCCGCAGCCCTCGACGATACCACGTCGTCACGCCGTTCAGGCCGTCCCGGTCAGCGGCGGACCCTGATCGAAGCCGGGCACCGGCGGCTCCGGCTTCAGTGCGACAGGCCCGAGCGCGTACTCCGTGGGACCGAGCCGCGCAGTCGACTGCATGAGATCGGGCCACGTGATCGCCTTCCCCGAGTACGCCGAATCGCGGCCCATGATTGCGATCAGCGTGGCGACCGCGGTGTCCCTGGCGGTGTTGACCGGCTTGTCCGTGCGAATGGCCGTGACCCAGTCCACGTGCTCCTGCACGAGCGCGTCGTTCACCGGGCCGTCGTACTTCCACGTCTGCTTCCCGTCCAGGCCGTAGATTACACCGTCGAGCGATGCCGTCCCCTTGCTGCCGACGATCACCTCCTGGCGCTCGTTGGCGCAGCCGTTCAACTGCCGGATGGTGCTGTGCATGTGCACGCCGTCTTCGAACTCATAATCGACGCTGAAGAAGTCGTACTGATCGCCGGTGCGGCGGCGCGCGTGCCCACCCATGCCGGTCGCCCTGATCGGCCGCTTGCCCAGCACCCACAGCATCGCGTCGAGATGGTGGATGTGCTGCTCGACGATGATGTCGCCCGAGAGCCAGGTCCAGTTCACCCAGTCGCGAATCATGTATTCCATGTCGGACCAGCCGGGCTGCGGCACGCGATACCAGAGCGCCCCCTGGTTCCGGATCGCGCGAACGGAGCGGATGTCGCCGATGTCTCCGTCGCGGACGCGCTTCCACACCGCGACGCGGGGCGCGTCACGCCGCAGTTGGGTGCCCGTCATGATGCTCAATCCGAGGGTCTCGGCCCGCTGGGCGGTCTGGATCACGGCCTTCGCACCCGGTACGTCGACGCCAACGGGCTTTTCCATGAACAGATGCTTGCGCGCCTCCACCACGGCCGCCATGTGCATCGGCCGGAAGTGCGGCGGTGTCGCGTGGAGGACGACGTCGACGCCGGAGGCGAGCAGCTTCTGATAAGCGTCGAAGCCGGTGTAACAGCGCGATTCGGGAATCTGCTGTCCGCGCTGGTCCTTGAGAGTCTCCCGAGCCTTGGCCACGCGATCGGGAAACAGGTCCGCAAGGGCGGTGATCTGCAGGTTCGGCCCGGCGTCGAGGAAATTCACGGCGGCGCCGCGGCCGCGTCCGCCGCAGCCGATGAGTCCCGCTGTCAAAACCCGGCCATCCGGCGCCTGCACGGTTCTCGCCTGGCCGGATGCGGGGGCCGTGGACCGGGCGTCCGCCCGGGGCACGCCCGCCGAAACCGCGGCAGCACCTGCGGCGGCAACGGACCCGATGAATCTCCGGCGGCTGACATCAAGCGGCTTCATGGTGACTCCTTAGGCGCTCGGACTATCGACTTCAGCGCGATCGGTAGTATAACGGCGCGTCGGCTGCACGGGCACCCTGTCCCAGGAGTTCTCCATGAATAACCGTCGCACGTTCTTGAAGCTGATTGCCGCGGCCGTCGCGGCCGCGGGTCCGGCCCGCCCTGCCAGCGCGAGCCCGGCCGTAAGAGAAACGCGTCAGGGTCCGGGTGCCCCGGCGATAAAGATCCCGCCGGCAGAAACGATGGCAAAGACGATCAAGAAGGCAGTGCTGATCTCGATGCTTCCCAAAGAGCTGCCGTACGCCGAGCGATTTGCTCTCGCGCGGGACGCGGGATTCGAAGCGATTGAAATGCAGACGATCACCAAGCAGGAGGAGGCGGCGGAAATCCGGGAAGCCGCCGGGAAGACCGGCCTGCGCGTACACTCGGTGATGAACATGGATCACTGGCGGCTGCCGCTGTCGAGCGCCGACCCGGACGTGGTCAACCGCAGCGTCCAGGGCATGGAGACGTCCCTGCGCGGCTGCTGCCGATGGCGCGCGACCTCAAGGTGGTTATCGCGGTCGAGGAAGTGTGGAACAGGTTCCTGCTCAGTCCGATCGAGTTTGCCCGCTACGTCGACGAGTTCGAGTCCCCCTGGCTGAAGGCGTACTTCGACGTCGGCAACGTCGTGATCTACGCCTACCCGCAGGACTGGATCCGCACCCTCGGCCCCCGGATCGCCAAGATCCATCTGAAGGACTTCAACTTCGATCGGTCGAACGGCCGCTTCTCGTGGAAGGCCATCGGCGAGGGAGACATCGACTGGCCGGAAGTGCGGCGGGCGCTGCAGGACATCGGATACGCCGGGTACGTCACGACCGAAGTGCCGGGCGGTGACGCGGCGTACCTCAAGGACGTCACCACCAGAGTCGATCGGTTCCTCGCCGGCCAGAAGCCGGTCGGGTAATTCGCGAGCATGAGTTTTGCTCAGACCCTCCGCGAGGAGGTCTGGGTATGCCACCACGTGGGGTGAAGGGCAAGAAGAACACGCGGCAGTACGAGAAGATCAAGAAGTCGGCGACCAAGGCAGGGCGCAGCGCCAAGACGGCGAAGCGTATCGCGGCAGCGACGGTGAACAAGCGGCGCGCGAAGGAGAAGCGGAGCCGCGCGGCGCGGGGAGCCCGGGCAGCCCGGGCGACAAAGAAGAGATAAACTCAGATCTCGTGTATCCCGTTCTCTTCCGCATCGGGTCGCTCGAGATCACCAGCTTCGGCGCCATGGTCGCGCTCGGCGCGCTGGCCGGGCTCTGGGTCTTCCGCCGGGAGCTCGGCCGCTCCGGCCTGCCGGATGCCGCGCTCGACGCCGCGGTCTACGGCCTGGTCGGCGGCCTGCTCGGCGCGAAGCTGCTCTACGTGTTCGAGCACCTCGGCGAGAACTCGTTCCTGTCGTTGTTCCTCGACCGCGGGGGCATGAGCTGGTTCGGGGGCTTCGTGGGCGGGCTTTTCGCCGGCTATCTGGCGATCCGCGCGAAGGGCTGGCCGATGATGGCGGTGCTCTCCGCGGCCACGCCCGCCCTCGCGATCGGACAGCTGCTCGGCCGCATCGGCTGTTTCCTCGTTGGCGACGACTACGGGTCGCCGACTTCGCTTCCCTGGGGCGTCGCGTTTCCGCGCGGGCTGCCACCGACGACCGATCAGGTCCACCCCACGCAGATCTACGAAGCGATTTTTCTCGGGTTCCTCGCCTGGTTCCTCATCCGGTGGCGGCGCCGCGGACTCTCGGATCGCATGGTCCTCGGCCGCTACCTTGTGCTCGCCGGCGGGTTCCGGTTCCTGCTGGAGTTCGTCCGCGTCAACACGCGCGTCGTGGGCCCGCTGACGGTCGCCCACTGCTTCGCGCTCGCCGTCGTCATTCTGGGGCTGGTCATGCTGGGCGGCGGACCTCGCAGGGCCGATGTAAGTACGACGCGGACATCGCGTTGATCGCCCTTCAATGGGCGAAAAAGCCACCTCAGCCGCGGATGCGTGTGTTATCGTTGCGCCGATCGGAGCGGACGACAGTAACGGATAAATGGCCACTTGTCCTCACTGCAAGGGACACCTTACAGAGGGGCATCGCTGTCCAAGGCGCCGCATATATGTCGTCGCGGAAATCATCGCGTCCGGCATCGCCGGCGGGTTGGCCGGCCTGCTCCTCCTGGCAGCCTTCGATCCACGCGGTCAGGTGACCGACATGGACGCCACGGCCATCGTCGGCGGCGCCATCGTCGCCATCGGCCTGAACCGAGTCCTCCGCAGCTGACAGGTACCGCTTCCTGACGTTCTACACGGCAGTGTTCTTGCTGTGCCACGCCCCCGACGTCCAAAGGGGGGTGCCCATGTCGGAATTACAGACAGTCACAACGGAAGCGAGTGTAATTCCTTCCGCGGCGGCTTCGATCGCGCTTCCCCTCGTACTCATCGCGGATGCCGACCCGCGCTCCCGACTGCGCCGGACGCAGCAGTTGGAAGGGCGTGGCTTCCGCGTGACCGTCGCCCGCACCCCCTTCGAAGCGATCGTCAAGGCCTCCTGCCGCCTGCCGGATCTCATCCTCGTTGATGCGTCGCTCGGCGATGAGCCCGCGAACGAAACCGCGGAAATGTTATCGACGTGTCCCGCCACGGCGCACATACCGATCGTGCGCCTGACGCCCGGGCGCCGGCTGCCGGGCCGCATTTTCGCCGCCGTTGCGCGCTAGAGCTCAGCTATTCTTGAAAACCCATGACTGCACTCTGCGTACTCGCTATCGCCGCGTCTCTCCTCTCCCCTGGCGCGCCACAGGTGCGCACACGGTCTTCCGCCGACCCGGATTTGAAAGAGCTCGGCTCCTACACGCTGACGATGGACGTCGTGGACAAAGTCGATCGGGTGAACCGGTCGATGCTCGCGACCCTCAAGACCGACCCGCGCTTCGCTGAAGCGACGAAGCTGGAGAGCGAGCTGGAAGCGCTGAAGAAGAAGGACGAAACCACGGAGGCGGAAGACAAGCGCAAGGAGCAAATCGAGGCGAGGCTGGAAGCGCTGACGACTCAGCAGGAGAAGCTCTTCAACCTGAACGATGCCAAGACGCTCGCCGACATGACCGCAAAGATCCAGGCGTTCACGCCGCTGATGTCGGCGCTCCAGAAGGAGGGGCTCTCCGCCCGTGATTACGCCAAGTTCATGATGACGCTGATCCAGACAGCCTTCGCGGCGGGGCTGCAGAAGGCGGGCATGCTCAAGGAGACGCCGGAGGGGGTGAACTCCGCGAACATCAAGTTCGTGCTCGAACACGAAGCGGACCTGAAGAAGCTCCAGCAGGGCATGTCCGACAAGTAGAGCGGACCTCTCAGGTCCGCCGCGGCCTATCTGGGGTCCGCCGCGCCTACGCGATTGAGGAGCTGAAGTCCTCGTAGCTGCCCTTGAAGTCGGTGATCTTCCCCGGCTCCACTCGCCAGACGCGCGTGCCGACCTCTTCCATGAGGTCCTGGTCGTGCGTCACGAGGAGCACGGTTCCCTCGAACTTCTGCAGCGCGACGTTCAGCGCGTTGATCGACTCGAGATCGAGGTGGTTGGTCGGCTCGTCGAGGACGAGCACGTTCGGCTTCAGCAGCATGATGCGGCAGAACAGGAGCCGCGCGGTCTCGCCGCCCGACAGCGCCGCCGTCGGCTTCAGCCCCTCCTCGCCGGTGAAGAGCATCTGACCGAGCAGGCCGTGGATGTCCTGGCGCGCCGCGTCGGGATCGAACTGGTGCAGCCACTCGACCGCCGTCGTCCCCTTGGTGATGAGCCCGGTCGAATCCTGCGGGAAGTAGCCGACGGACACTTCGTGTCCGAAGCGGATCGTGCCTTCGTCCCGATCGTTCGGCGAGGCGTCGGCGCCCGGTGCGTCGGCCAGCAGCGCCTTCAACAGCGTCGTCTTGCCGGCGCCGTTCCTGCCGACGATGACGATTTTCTCGCCGCGGTTGACGATCGCGTCGAAGCCGTCGACCACCGGCTTCCCGCCGAACCCCTTCGTGAGATCCTTGATCTCCATCGCCATCCGGCCCGACGGACGGTTCATCTTGAAATTGATATACGGGCGCTGGATGTTGGAGCGCGCCAGCTCGGTCGTCTGGAGCCGCTCGACCTCCTTGCGCCGCGACGTCACCTGGCTGGCGCGGGTGCCGGCCGAGAACCGCGCAATGAAGTCGTTCAGCTGCGCGATCTTCTTTTCGCGCTGGGCGTTGTCGGACTCGACCTTCGAGCGAATCTGCGTCTTCGCGACGACCATGTCGTCGTAGCCGCCGGTGTAGGTGATGATCGTCTGGTAGTCGATGTCGGCGATGTGCGTGCAGACGCCGTTCAGGAAATGCCGATCGTGCGAGATGACGATCAGCGTCCCGGTGTAGCGAACGAGAAAATCGCGCAGCCAGTGGATCGAGTCGAGGTCCAGGTGGTTGGTGGGCTCGTCGAGCAGCAGTCCCTGCGGTCCGCCGAAGAGCGCCTGCGCCAGAAGGACGCGGACCTTCTGCCCCCCCTGCAGCTCGGACATGTTCTTTTCGTGAAGGGCTTCGGGGATGTCGAGGCCGTCCAGGAGCACTGCCGCGTCGCTTTCGGCGGTATAGCCGTCTTCTTCGCCAACGATCCCCTCGAGCTCGGCCAGCCGCATGCCGTCCGCGTCGGTCATGTCGGTCAGGGAGTACAGGCGCTCGCGCTCCTCCAGCGCCTTCCAGAGGCGGCGATTGCCCATGATCACGGTGTCGACGACGCGGAATGTGTCGAACGCGAACTGGTCCTGGCTGAGCACGCCGAGCTTGTCCGGCCGGGTCACCGTCCCCTGCTGCGGCGGGATCTCCCCCGTCAGCAGCTTCATGAACGTGGACTTACCGGCGCCGTTGG
>WNFI01593292.1_pt1 | contig 23803 bp, 18 predicted proteins | sample 5400471 | NCBI WGS metagenome assembly WNFI01 (sample SAMN13153348, study PRJNA577476) | soil metagenome | isolation source: 100 cm saprolite on Douglas fir-dominated hillslope | place: USA:California | collected 2013-09-17
CTCGGCCTCTGCGGCGGACTAGCGCGACATCGACCGTCGACCGCGACCTGAAGGCGATCTCGCTTGGGCTTCGGTGAGCGGGTGCGTCCTCGGGCACGGACACGTCCACCGCCACGGAACACGTGCACGGCTCCGTGGCACGTGGCACGTGCACGTGCCACGACAGCGTGCACGTAGCGTGCACGTGGCCGCGAACGTGTCGGTGCACGTGGATGTCACAACTGGTTGTGAAATGCGTTCTAGAGTCGCGGTCGCCGAGGGCGGCGAATTCTCTCAGGCCTTCTGCGCCGAGGCGGCTGGCCGCTGTCGGAGGGCGAGTTGGATGCCGCCGGCGACGAGCCCCACGACGAGCGCGAGAAGGCCCCAGCCCACACCGCCCAGGTCGAGACCGGCGACCGCGTCGATGGACACGCGGCCCGGGCCGGTGAAGGCCACGCTCAGCCCCGCGAGGCCCAGCGCCAGCGTGTATTCGTAGCCTCCCTTGCTCAGGAAGAAACCCTGCTTCAGGTGCACGCTGACGCCCGCTACGAACATCACGCCGAAGACCACGGCGGCCGCGACCGGCGTTGCGAGACCCAGCGCCAGCAGCAGGCCGCCGCCTATTTCCGCGAGACCCGCGAGGATCGCGCTACGCCGACCCGGCACGAAGCCGAGCTTTTCGAAAGCGGCCGATGCCTCCTCGAGCCCGCCGAAGAGCTTCTGGGCGCCGTGCGCCAGGAGCGTCAGTCCGATCACCAGCCGAAGAAGAAGGAGTCCAGTGTCCATGCATCACCTCACGCTGGACAAGAGATGCTCCGGCGCTTATGGACGATGCATGTCACGAAGTCCAAAAATTATTGCTCGATCGTCCAAAGATCGCTCCGGAGCGGGCGATCGACGTCCTGGCAGACATCTTGGCGGCGACTCGCATGTCGACGCTGATCCACGGCCGTCTGGAGCTCAGCGCCCCTTGGGGAATCCAGTTTCCCGAAGCCGACGCGGCGCATCTGTACGTGGTAGCGCGCGGCGGTGCGCGCCTGGAATTGGCAGGCGCTTCTCCTGCGATCCTCGCCGCCGGCGACGTCGCCTTGTTGCCTCACGGCGTGCGCCATTGCTTGCGCGATGCGGCTCACAGCCCGCTCCGCTCGCTCGACCCGGGCGAGTGTCGCCGCCACCAGGCCTTGGAGCCGATCAGGCTCGGCGGCGGCGGTGCGCCGACGACGCTGGTTGCAGTCGCGTTCGCTTTCCGGCGGTTTCTCCTCCTCGCGCGGCTTCCACGCGTGATCCAGATCGCCGCCAACGATCCGGCGGCCTCGCCGTGGCTCCCGGCCACCGCACAGCTGCTGGTGGCGGAAAGCACTTCCGGCCGCCCGGGCAGCACCGTCGTGATCAACCGGCTCGCCGACGTGCTCTTCGTGCATGCCCTGCGCACGGCCATCGACGGCAATCCCGGCTGCGGCGAAGGGTTGCGCGCACTGGCCGATCCACCCGTCGCACGGGCGCTGGCGCTCATGCATGACCGGCCCGAGGAAACGTGGACCGTCGAGACGCTCGCGTCGGCCGTCGGCCTCTCGCGGTCCGGATTCGCTGCCCGCTTTCGCGCCACCGTCGGGGAGCCTCCGCTGGAGTACCTGGGCGGATGGCGGATGACCAAGGCAGCCCAGCTGCTGCGCGAGAGCGACGATTCGACCAGCGAAGTGGCCGAGCGCGTCGGATATCAGAGCGACGCGGCATTCAACAGGGCCTTCAAGCGCTGGGAGGGCAAAGGCCCCGGAGCATATCGCCGCGCTCATTCCCGTGTTGCGGCCGGCCGGGCCTAGAACGCTGCCCCTCGCGGTCGCGAAGCGTCTCCAAGACATCCACGTGCACGGACACGTTCACGTCCACGTGCACGCAACGTGCACGCTGTCGTGGCACGTGCACGTGCCACGGATCCGTGCACATGTCCGTGGCGGTGGATGTGTCCGTGCCCGAGGACGTACCCGATCACGGAACCCAAGGGAGATCGCCTTCAGGTCCCGGTCGACGGTCGAGGTTGCGCTCGAGGTCGGGGTGGAGGTCATGAGATGCGTTCTAATGACTCATCGATGCTTTCCCGGTCTTTATTTTCCGGGTGGTGAACACGAGCGGCACCATGATCGCCGTCATGACTCCGAGCACGAAGAGGGTGTCGACGTAGGCGAGCGTCTGCGCCTGCTGAACGATCTGGTAATAGATGGCGCCGAACGCCTGCCGCGCAGCCTGCGCCGAGGTGGAGCCGGCGTGCACCAGGCCTCGCGCGATCCCCTGCAACCGCGCCGTCAGCACCGGGTTGAATGCGTCCGCGTGCGAGACGAGATTGACTTGATGGAGCTGCGAGCGCCGCGCGATGAAGGTGGTGACGAAGGCGATGCCGATGTCGCCGCCCAGGTTGCGCGCCAGGTTGACGATGCCGGAGACCGCGTTGTTCTTCTCCAGCGGGACGCCGGCGAAGACGACCGTGTTGATGGGGATGAAGAGGAAGGCGGCGCCGACCATCTGGAAGCAGCGCAACAGCACCGCCGTCCTGAAGTCCATGCCGGCGTTGAGCTTGTACACCATGTTGAAGAGCGAGGCAGAGGTGATCACGAGCCCCAGCGCGATGAGCCAGCGCGCGTCCACCTTGGAGACGAGGAAACCGGCGAGCGGAAGCACGAGGATGAGTAGGAAGGCGCCCGGCGACAGCACCATGCCCGCGTCCAGCGAGGAGTAGCCCATCCAGATCTGCATGTACTGCGGGAGCAGCACGGTGGTGCTGTAGATGGTGACGCCCACGCCCAGGAGCATCATCAAGGTGGCGGTGGCGAAGGTGCGCGACTTGAAGAGGCGGAGATCGACGACCGGGTTTTCGTGGTTCCATTCCCAGATGACGAAGGCGACGAGCGCGACCGCCGCGACCAGGGAAAAGCCGACGATGAAGCTGGAGTGGAACCAGTCGTCCTCCTGGCCTTTGTCGAGCACGACCTCCAGCGCGCCGAGGCCGATGGTGATGAGGAAGAGGCCGACGGTGTCGATGGCGCCGGCGCGCTTCTTCGCCTCCGCGAGGTGCGGCGGGTCGACGAGCATACGGCTGGAGAGGAGCATGGAGATGATGCCGACCGGGATGTTGATGAAGAAGATCCAGCGCCAGGAATAGTTGTCGGTGATGAAGCCGCCCAGTGTCGGCCCGATGGCGGGGCCGAGCACCACCGCCATCCCGTAGACGGCGAAGGCCATGCCGCGCTTGGCGGGCGAGAAGCTGTCGGCGAGGATCGACTGCTCGGTGGGCGCGAGTCCGCCGCCGCCGACGCCCTGCAGGACGCGGAAGAAGATGAGCGCGCCCAGGTTCGGCGCCACTCCGCAGAGGAACGAGCTGATGGTGAAGAGGGCGACGCTGATCAGGTAATAGCGCTTGCGCCCGATCTTGGTGGCGAGCCAGCCGCTGATCGGCAGCACGATGGCGTTGGAGACGAGATACGAGGTGAGCACCCAGGTGGCCTGGTCCTGGCTCGCCGAGAGATTGCCTGCGATGTGTGGAAGCGAGACGTTGGCGATGCTGGTGTCCAGCACCTCCATGAAGGTCGCCATGGTGACCGTGAGCGCGATGGCCCACTGGTTGTGGCCGCCGGTCCAGGCTCCGTCGGCGCTGCGCATGCCGGGCGCTTCTGCCACGGCGCTCACCGCACCCTTATCTTTGGTTCGACGGACATGCCCGGCCGCAGGCGGTCGAGGCCCGGCTGGCCGGCATCGATGGCGATGCGCACCGGCATCCTCTGCACCACCTTGACGTAGTTGCCGGTCGCGTTCTCCGGCGGCAGCAGGCTGAAGCGGGCGCCGGTCGCGGCGGCGATGCTCTCGACGGTCCCCTCGACATCACGCCCGATGGCGTCGACGTAAATGCTCGCGCGCTGGCCTGGCTTCAGCCGGGCGAGCTGCGTCTCGCGGAAGTTCGCCGTGACCCACAGGCGCCCGGTCTGGGTGATGGCCGCGAGCTCCTGGCCCGGCTGCACGCGGTCGCCGACGTTCACCGATTTCTTGCCGGCGATGCCGTCGACGGGCGCCAGCACCTTGGTGTAGCTCAGGTTCAGCTCCGCCTGCTGAAGCTGCGCGCGGGCCACGTCGAGCGCGGCCTTGCGCACCGCCAGGTTCGCCTTCTTGGTATCGAGCTGGCGCGGGTTGTTGAGCCGCACCTCGGTGAGCCTGCTGGCGCCGGACTGGATGCGCGCGCGCTTCTGGTCGACGCGCTGCTCTGCTGCCGCGATGGCCTGCCGCAGCGACTGCACGTTGGCGGCGCTGGCGTCGGCGGCGCTGGAGCGCTGATCGAGGTCGTTCTGCGGGATCACGTGGTCCTCGAAGAGCTGCTTGCCGCGCACGATCTGCTGTTGCGCATAGCGGTCGTTCGCCACCGCTTGCACCAGCTGCGCCCGGAGCTGGTCGAGCGCGCTCTTCGCCTCTTCGAGCTCGGCGCGGGCCGTCGCAAGGTCCTCGGTGGTGGTGGCGAGCGAGGTGAGGTTCGAGGTGCTGGTGATCTCGACCATGGGCAGCTCAGCCTGGTACTGCGCCTCGGCCTGCTCGACGCCGGCCTGCGCCTGCAAGAGCGCCACCTGGAAGTCGCGCGGATCGATCTCCGTCAATAGATCTCCCTGCTTGACCGGCTGGTTGTCGACGAAGTGCACGGCCACCACCGTCCCGTTGACGCGCGGGCTGATGGCGCTGATGTCGCCGTCCACCTGCGCGTCGTCGGTGTCCTCGAAGCGGTGCGCGTAGATCACCCAGGCCGCGAGCGCGAGCAACACGGCGGATGCCGCGGCCACCATCGCCAGCAAGCGCGCAGCGGACTTCTTCGGCTCGCTCACCGGTTCGGCCGCGGGTGCGGCCAGCACATGAATCGACTCTGCTTCACTCATCGGATCCTCCCGGAATTCGTTTCCTCGGCTGCGAGAAGGCTGTGTCCCGCCGCGAGGCGGAGCTGCGCGCGCGCGTTCACCAGATCGGCGTCGGCCTGGATGCGCGCCACCTCGGCGCTGAAGGAATCGCGCAGCGCCTGCAGCAGCTCGAGCTGCGTGACGGTCCCCGCCTGGTAGCTCTTGCGCGCCAGGTCGGCGGCGTGCGCTGCGGCCTCGCGGCCAGTGCGCGCCGAGCGGCTGCGCGCAATGCCGGCGACCACGGTGTTCCACTGGCGATGAACGGCGTCGCGCGCCAGAAGGCGCGCCCTCAGCTCGCGCGCGCCCGCCGCATCGGCGGCGGCATTCTGGCTGCGGATGTTCGCCAGGCTCGTCAGATCGAACGTCCAGCTCGCGGTGAGGCAGTCTGCCGGGCTGCGCTAAAGGCGCCTGCGGCGGCGGCGACCGAGGGCACTTGACCGACGCCGGCTTCGAACGCGGCGAGGTCCGGCTCGGAATGCAGGTCGTCGACCAGCTCGATGGCGGAGGTGTCCGGCGCGATCCCCGTGGTGGATTCGAGCGCGCGCGCGGCAAGGCTCGTCTGAAGCCTGGCCGAAGCCAGCTGCTGCACCTGGTTCTCCACGTCCGCGCGGGCGCGATCGACGTCGAGCCCGGTCGCGGTGCCAGCCTGCCGCCGGGCGTCGGCGAGCCGCAGGCTCTCCCGGGAAACCTCGAGCGCATTCTCCGCCGCCGCGATCAGCGCCCGGTCGGCGACGAGCTGGAAGTAGTCCTGGGCCGTCTGCGACTCGACCTGGAGCCGGGTGGCGGCGAGCTGCTGCGTCGCTGCCTCCACGTTCGTGTTTGCCGCTTCCACACGACGGAAGCCCGCCAGATCGACGAGCGGAACGGTCAGCGTCGCGCTGCCGTCCCACTGGTTGAACGGAACCAGGGTCGTGGTGGAAGAACCCGGCAGCGTGATCTGCGCCGGCAGCGTGATCTGCGATTGATATTGATTGCGGGTATACGTCCCTCGCGCCGATATCCCGGGAAGGCGGCTGCCCAGCGCCACGTCGGCCTGCGCGGACTGCTGGGCGAGATTCGCGCGGGCCTCGAGCGCGTCGGGATTGCGCTCGCGCGCGGCGGCGACGAACGCTTCGAGCGGCTGAAGCGCGACCGCGGGCGCGGCAGCGAAGACCGCCGTGGCGATCACGAACATACCGAGGGTCGCTGCGATGTTGCCTTGTCTCATGCACGCTCCGCGCTAGGTCGGCGGCCGCGTGTGCAACGATTGCGCCATGCGTCGGAAAGCTCGCCACCGCTGGGCGCGGAGGGCTTGGGCCAGAAAAGTTGCTGGATCCGGCGACAGACTGCCCGCGGGTCAGGCAGCAGCCTGGATCGATTCGACCGGATATCCGCGGGCGCGCCACGCGTCCAGTCCGCCGAGCAGCGGTCGCGCGCGCGTGAAGCCTCTCTTGCGCAAGCGCAGCGCCATCTGCGCGGCGCTCGCCTCGTTGGGGCAATCGCAATAGAGGACCACGTCGCAATCGCGGGGGATCTCGCCGTAGCGGCGCTCCAGCTCCGCGGGGCTCATCTGCAGCGCGCCGCGCACCTTCGCAGCGTCGGGCTGAAGCGCGACCATCGGCCGCAGATCGATGATCACCACGCAGCCCGCCTCGAGCTCCGCGTTCAGCTCCTCGGGCGTGATGCCCGCGATCCGCAGTTTGCCGAGGACGCGCCGGCGCTCGAGGTATTTCCACGCCACCCAGGCAGCGAATGCCAGGCCGACGGCGAAGGCGAGCCATCCGCCCAGCCGCGCGGCGGGAGCGGCGGCTCTCGCGACTTGCTCGCTGAAGAGATAGCCGAGCGCGGTGAACGTCCCCACCCAGAGCAGCGTGCCGGCGCCGTTGTAGAGCACGAACTCCCAGTGGTCCATCGCGAGCATGCCCGCGAGCGGGGGGGCCACCGTTCTCAGCCCAGGCAGGAACTTGGAGATCACCAGCGAGGTCGCCTGGCGGCGCGCGAACAAGCCCTCGGTGCGCTGGACGCAGGTATCCGGCTCGAGCGAGATCCGGCAGAGGAACGCGAGCAGTTGGCGACCTCGCCACCGTCCCAGCTCGAACCAGACCAGGTCGGCGCCGAGGAGCACGATCGAGGAGCCGAGGACGACTCCCGCCAGCGGGAGCTGTCCCACGCCGGCCAGAACGCCGGCTGCGACCAGGATCGGAGACGCGGGCACCGGAAGACCCAGGCCACCGGCAAAGACGAGCCCCAGCAGGACCCAGATCCCGTGAGAGGCCACCAAGTGCTGCGCGTCTAGCATCAATCCTACGATTCCCGACGCCCGCTCGCGTTGCTCGCCCTGAGTCTAGGTCGCTGCCGGCTTTGCAGACAAGAACGCCCGCCGTTCCGTCAGGCTCCACATCGGGCAGCCGGCGGCATATACTTTCGGCCATGATTGTGTCGCCTGATTGCGGCCCAGGTCTTGCGAAGACGCAGGGCATGCTGCCGTTCGAGCCGTACCGCGCCGCGCAGGCGCCTCGTTGGGCCCGCATCTGGTCCTTCTGCTTTTTTCTCGTCGTCACATTGTTTACGGTGGGATTGTGGGCGGCGGGTTACCCGAGCTGGCGCGTCGCGGTCGTGGGCCTCGTTATCGGACTCCGGGGGCTGCTGAATTTCCGTGCAGGACCGAATCTCGTTCCAGCGCTGCTGATGCGGCCGCCCCCTCTCCGGTCTCCTCATCTCGCAAGGCTGGACTCGCACGACGAAAGCCGCGTTGGGCATCATCGTCGTCGCCGCGGTGCTGATGGCCGCCTTGCCTTCCGCGTGGTTCGGGCCCACGGTCTCCGAGCCTGGGTACGCGCTCCTGACCGCGCTTGCCCTCATCTCGATGGCGAGCCTCCACACCGGCTACCTCGTCTCGGTGATGTCAGCGCTGCACAAGAGGAAGGCGGAGATCGACCGCGCCCGCGAGCAGATGGCGGTGCAGGCGCTCGCGCGCGCGAGGGAGCTGGAGCAGATGAGCGCGCAGCTCTCCCACGAGCTGAAGAACCCGCTCGGGGCGATCAAGACGCTGGTGCAGCTCTCCGCCCGCGACGCCTGCGACGACAAATCGCGCCAGCGGCTCCAGGTCGCCGAATCGGAAGTGGAGCGGATGAACTGCATCCTCAAGGAGTACCTCTCCTTCTCGCGTCCGCTCGAGAAGCTCAGGCGGGAGCGCCTCGCCCTCAGCGCGCTGGTGGACGACGTAATCCTGCTCCTCGAACCGCAGGCGTCGGGCGCCGGCGTGGAGCTGCGCCGGCGGGGCGACGCTCGCATCGATGCCGATCAGCGCCGTCTCCGCGAGGCGCTCTTCAACCTGGTCGCGAACGCGCTGGAAGCGACGCCGCGCGGCGGCAGCGTCGAGATCGAGATCGCCGAAAGCGACGGAGCTGCCTCCGTCCGCGTGCGCGACTCGGGGCGCGGGATGCCGCCGGACGTGCTCGAGCGCGTGGGGACGCCCTTCTTCACCACCCGCGAGCAGGGCACGGGGCTGGGCGTGGCGATGGCCCGGTCCGCGTTCGTCCAGCATGGCGGCGAGCTGACGTACGCCAGCGCAGAGGGCCTGGGCACGACCGCCACGGGAACGCTTCCGTTCCTGCCAGGGAGAAGCGATGGCGCGACGCCATGCCGGAGATGGACGGCGTGCAGTTCCTCAAGTCGGTCGTCGAGCGCGACGCGTCGTTGCCGGTCATCCTGCTCACCGCGCACGGCTCGGAGCGCATTGCCGTGCGCGCGATGAAGACCGGCGCCTACGAGTACGTGACCAAGCCCTTCGACATCGACGAGATGGGCCTGGTGATCGACCGCGCGCTGGAGACGCGCGCGCTGCGCGTGCAGAACCGCCGGCTCACGGCGGAGAAGGCGCTCGGGCGCAGCATCGTCGGCGAGTCTGCTGCGATGCGCCGGCTGCTCGATGCCGTCACGCGCATCGCGCCGCGCGACATCACCGTGCTGGTGCGCGGCGAGACCGGAACGGGCAAGGAGCTGATCGCGGCGCTCCTCCACGCCGAGAGCCGCCGCGCCGCAGCTCCGCTGGTGCGCTTCAATTGCGCCGCGATCCCCGGCGAGCTTGCCGAAGCCGAGCTCTTCGGTCACACCCGCGGCGCCTTCACCGGCGCGGCCCAGGCGCGCCGCGGCTTCTTCGCCGAAGCGCACGGCGGGACGCTGGTGCTCGACGAGGTGGGCGAGCTGCCGCAGCCGGTGCAGGCGAAGCTGCTGCGCGCGCTGCAGGAGGGAGAGATCCAGCCCGTCGGCGCCGGTCGCGTCGAGCGCGTCGACGTGCGCGTGATCGCCTGCACCAACCGCGACCTCGTCGCCGACGCGCGCGCGGGCCGCTTTCGCGAGGACCTCTACTACCGGCTCGCCGTGGTGGAGCTGGTAGTGCCGCCGCTGCACGAGCATCGCGAGGACATCCCGGCCCTGGCGGTGGATTTCGCCCGGCGTTACGCGGAGAAGTTCGGCGTCGAAGGCGTGCGGCTCTCGCCCGCGCTGGTCGACGCGCTTCAGCAAGCGCAGTGGCCCGGCAACGTACGCCAGCTGGAAAACGCGGTCGCCAGGATCGTCGCGCTCAGCGGCGGCGGCGAGCTCTCCGTCGAGGCCTTCGCCGCCATGCCCGCGCCTTCCCCGGCCGAACCGGGCGTCGAAGCGCCGTCGGACGGCGCGCTCACGCTGCGGGAACAGATGGACGCGCTGGAACGCAACTTGATCGGCCAGGCGCTCGCCGCCACCTCGGGCAACCAGTCCGAGGCCTCGCGCCGGCTGGGCCTGAGCCGGAGCGCCTTCATCGATCGCCTGAAGAAGTACGGCCTCTGAGGGATCCGACGACAGCGTTGCCGGATCGACGAACAGCCGCGGCCTGCGCTGCCCTGAGGGCTGGTTCGTACGGGCTGGCGCGTCCGATGCACTGATAGTCAAAATGATGAGCCTCGCCCCCATCATCGCCGTCGCACTCGCGCTCCCTTCCCTCTGGCGCGCGTATCCGATCGACGTGCGCACCTTCAAGGTGCTGGAGCGCGACTCGGGCCCGAACAACTACTACCGCGTCGTCGACGGCGAGCCGGAGAGCTTCATCCGCGGCGTGTACGAAATCTCTGCCGGCACGGTGACGCTGTTCACCGAGGTGCCCGGCGAGCTGCGCCGCGGCGTGCGGCGGATGCACTGGCGATGGCGTGCGCTCGTGCTCCCGCTCGGCGGCAACGAGTGCGTCTCCGGGCGCGGCGACTCGGCCGCCAACGTCTACGTCACCTGGAAGAGAGGCCTCCGCTGGTACTCGCTCAAGTTCGTCTGGAGCTCGGAGGCGGCGGCGAACACGACCTGCAACGGAATCCGGAGCCCGCTCGTCTTCTCCGACAGCGTCGTCCTGCGCAGCGGTGGGCCGCTCGGCGTCTGGCACGACGAAGAGATCGATCCCGACGCGCTCTTCCGCCAGCACTTCGCGGACGGCGACCCGGACGCCAAAGTCCCCGAGCTGCAGGGCATCGGCCTGATGAGCGACGGCGACCAGACGCGCAGCTTGAGCGCGGCCGATTACGCCGGCTTCATCCTCTACAAATGAAATGAGTGGATGTCCGGCAGCGTTTGCCGGATTCGCCGACAGCGCCCGCTCGCGCTCCAGCGCGGTGGCGGTGCGTACGCGCGAAGCAGCCTTTTCAACTTTGGCCCGCGGGCTGCAATCGAAGCGCCGCATCGGCACGAGCCGAACAACAAGGAGACTTGATATGAAGCGTTCATTTATCGTCATCGCAGCCGCGCTGCTCGGCAGCCCGGTTTTCGCGCAGGAAGTGCAGCAGGAAGTGCAGACGTCGCGGTCATATACCCGCGCCGCCAACCAGGCCCTCGAGATCACTTTGGGCGCCGGATACGCGCAGGGCTTCGGCGACATCGGCGCTGGACAGAGGTCGCTCACCGATGAGACCTCCGCCGGCGGCGAGATCACGCTGGGCGTGGGCTACCGCGTCAACCCGAACTTCATGGTCGGCCTCTACGGCTCGGGCGCGAAGTACGGAACGCGCGCGCTCACCAGCGGCGCCGACATCTGGACGGCAAGCGCCGGCGCGCAGGCGAACTATCACTTCCTGCCCGACAACGATTGGGATCCGTGGGTCGGCCTCGGCTCCGGTTGGCGCGGTCAATGGATCAGCTCTGCCGGCACCGACGTCCGCCACGGCTGGGACGTCGCGCGCCTGACCGCCGGGGTCGATTACCGCGTCTCCCCGGAGTTCGCCGTCTCGCCCTACGTCGGCATGGGCGTGACGACCTTCCTCACGCAGGAGCGCGCCGGGGAGTCGTCGTTCTCGAACATCAACAGTCCCAACGCGAACGTCTGGTTGTTCGGCGGAATCCAGGGACGCTTCGATCTCTTCGGATCGGGCAGCTCGCCGCGGCTGGCCAGCAACTGAGATGGAGCAACTCGGTGGCCTCGAGCGGGGAGCGCTTCCAGCGTGGAGCGCTCCCCGCGTCGTATTGATCAGCCTCGCTCAGTCATCGTCGTCATCGTCGTGGCCATCCTTGCCGAGGCCGATGCTCTTCGCCTTCCCGCGTAGTTCCAGGATATCCAGCCCGGAGCCGTCACGGTCAGTCGCGTAGATGAATCCGCGATTGTCGACCTCGAGGTTGTTGGTCATGTAGCCGTCCGCATTGGTGTTGGCATTCGATTCCGGAACATAGAAGCCCACCTCGACAGGAGCTTGCGGTTCGCGGATGTCAAATGCACGCACGCCGCCGGTGAAGTAGGCGAGGAAAGTCAGCTTGCCATAATAGGGATTCCTGAAGTTCTCCTCGCTCGAATGCACGCCGAAGCGCGCTCCCCGCGTGCAGTAGTTGCCGCGAGGATACTTGTCGCCCCTGCGCGGATCGACCGACATCGTCGAGAGGACCATCGGCCCCTGCCAGGGAGTCTGCTCGACGCGCGTCCCCGGCGGCGAGGTGCGCGAATTCTCGATGGTGACGTCGACGAGGAAGGCCCAGTGCGGCGCTTCCTGGCACAGGTTCGACGTCGCCTCGGACGAGAGCACCACGATGTCGCGCGTCTTGAAGTCGGTGAAGTTCGCATAGCTCGCGGGCGTCATTCCGAAGACCGGCATGCTGGTATGACCGCCCTGGTCCCCCGACATGTAGAGAAGGCCGGCTTGCGCCGACTCCAAGTCGTCCTTCGTCGGCCTGTCCATATCGCCGACCCAGGTGCCGCCATACGAAGGCGGCAGCAGCTTCTTGCGATCCACGATCTGGAGAGCGCCGTCATCGCCGACTCCCCACGCCAGGTAGATGCGGTTGCCGATCACGTCGTCCGGCCCCGCACCGCGCGCCAGGGGTCGGCCGGCCTGGGGATGCTCAAACGTGGAGATCGGCCCGTGAAGCGATTGCGGCGCCGTTCCGGTTGCACCCGGCTGCGCGCCCACCAAGCCGTACGTGCGGATGTAATGCGGGTAGCCTGTGTAAACCTTGATGTCGGTTCCGGGCGCGCCTGGTGTAGGAAGCGAAGGATGCCCGCCCCAATCGTAGACGAGCATCGACTGCGGTGTGCGCCATCGGTTGGGTGCCAGCACGTCCTGGCTGCCCGGCATGTAGGCGATGCCGGATTTGCACTCCCACCAGTCCTTGTGCGTGCTGCGAATGCCGGGCGTTTTGGTGGTGACGTCTTTCTTCAAAGCTGCCACCGGCGCGGGGTTGCTGACCTCCGTCACATCCCAGATCTCGTACCCGGAAGCGCTGCTCCCCTGAATATTGCGCAGGAGATAGACGTGGCCATTCGTGCCGCCCGGCAAATCGGAGCCGAGGCACATGCGCGCCATCTGCGCCTGGCCGCCTGCGACCGGGACCGGAATATGGGCTTTCTCCACCGGCCGCGCCGGATCGGTCACGTCGATGATCATGGTTCCGTTCTGCTCGATGACGCCTCCCTTCAGCGGATTGGCCGCGCTGCCGCCGTGCGTGCCCACGAACGCAATCGTCCTTCCATCCGGATACGCGATCACGTTCGGCTGGTAGGCCGCCCGCCCCTGCAGGTCGACGTGTCCCACCCGGCGCATGTTCTTCTGCTCGCCGCTCTGGCTGATATCGCCATCGTCGGCCAGGACGCGTCCCGCCGCCACCATCGCCGCGACAGCGAAACCCACGCCCGCGAGCGCGCGCTTGCGGGCAGCGAGTGATCGAGTTCCTGATATCAACATGGTTTCCTCCGGTCGTGATTTCCGGGCCGGCGCAGGGTCGGGCCGGGGCGACGAGAGCGGATGCGCCGGCTGCAAGTTCCAGTCAAGGCGAGCCGCGTCGCCGCGCCGTTTCAATTTGTTGCAGACGCCACCTGGCGAGACCCGGTGGTTCCGTGAGCGGGCAATTCACCGGTATCTTTGCGTGATCGCCTGCGACCGGCTAAGCTTGCCAGGTGCTCCGCCGGGTCATTGCTGCCGTTACCTTGATCGCGCTCGCGTCCACACCCGTCGTGGCACGCACACGGCTCGTTTGCCGCTATACCGGCGTCGAGATTACCGACTGCGAGCAGTATCCCGTTCCGGGCAGCTCCGAAATCCAGATCGAGGGATGCTGTGACAGGCAGACCACGCAGCCACCTGGCGTCATCCCGGTCGCTCAGCAGCAGCAGGGCTCCCCTCTCGTGCTCAGCGGGCTTCCCGTAGCTTTCTTGTTCGCTGCACCAGTCCGTCTACCGCCGGTTCATCCCCGCGACGTCGTACCCCCTGTTTTCCTGATCAACCGAGCCTTGCTCATCTGAGCCTGGGCTGGATAGCCTGCCGCCACGCTGCGCATCCCTGCGCTTGGCGTGGCTCGCCGTCCACCCATGCCGTCGCTCGGCGACGGGAGGCGCTCGATGATCGCAGCCGCTTGTGTGGCGCTGGCCGTGGCCGCGCCAATTCCCCTTCGCCTCTCGGATCTCCTCCACGAGGCGCGGGAAAAGAATCCGGACTTGAAGGCCGCGGCGGCGCACTTGCGCGCTGCGAAGGAGAGTGTTTCGCCCGCCGGCGCGCTCGACGATCCGATGCTGATGGTCCAGCTCTGGAACACGCCGGTGGATTTCTCTTCCATCCCCGTGATGGTCCAACTCACGCAGCCCATCCCGCTCGGTGGCAAGCGTGGCGCGCGGACCGATGCCGCGCGTGCCGACGCAGCCATAGCCGAGGCCGAGCTCGCAGCAAAGCAGCGGGAGATCGAAACGCAGGTCGCGTCGGCGTACAGCGATCTGTTCATCGCCGAGCGGACGCAGGGCGTGGACGACGAGCTCGAGAACGCCCTCAAGGTGCTGCTGCACTTGTCCGAGACGCGCGTTTCTACCGGCAAGGGGGAACAGATCGAGCTGCTGCGCGCGCAAGCCTCGCTCGTACAGCTCCGGTCGCATCGCGAAACCGCGATCGATCAACGCAGATCGGCATGGGCACGGCTCGCGGCCCTCGTCGATCGCAACCCCGCTGCGCCAGGCGGAACGACCACGGCGCCGACCGTGCTGGATTCGCTCCCCGACCTGGGCGCGCTTCAGCAGCGCGCCTTCCGGGAACGGCCGGAGTTGGCCGGCGCTCGCTCGCAGGTCGCGGGCGCAGAAGCCCGGGCGCGCCTCGCCAAGGCGGACGCGGTGCCCGATCTGAGCGTGTTCATCGCCGAGATGCACGCGTTCCGAAACCCGACGGGCGTCTCGGATTTCCTCTTCGCCGGCTTCCAGATCAATCTGCCCATCTTCGGCGGCAGCAAGACCGGGCCGCGGATCTCGTCCGCCCAAGCCCAGGTGATCTCCGCGCAGGAATCGGAGCACGCGCTGCGCAACCGCGTCGCGGCGGAGGTCGCCGAGACGCATGCGCACCTGCTCGCGGAACAGCATCAGATCGAACTGCACCACCAGCTCATCCCCATCGCGCGGCAGGCGGTCGCGAGCGCGGAAGCGAGCTACGCAGCCGGCCGCGCGGACTTCGTCATGGTGCTCGACAGCGCGCGCGACCTGCGCATGCACGACCTGGACCTGGCGATGCACCTCGCAACGTATGCGCAGCGGCTCGCCGAGCTGCAGCGCGCGGTAGGGGTGGATCTCGGACTCGACGAATCAGCGGAGACCGGCCATGACGAGCGCCATTAGGCCCGCCCTCGCAGCGGTGCTGCTCGCGCTGTTACTCGCGGGCTGCGCGAGGAAGGACGCCTCGAGCGCGCTGAATGCGGGCGACTTTCGCATAAAGCTCCGCCTCGACCCGGATCCACCGCGCGCTGCCGGGAACGTATTGCACGTCGAGCTGATGGACGCGCAAGGCAAGCCGGTCGACGGCGCGCAACTCGGGTTCATCTACGACATGCCGGCGATGGGCGCGATGCCGGAGATGAAGGGCGGCGGCGACGTCAAAGCAATGGGCGGGGGGCAATACGAGGTCGCGTACTCGCTCTCCATGACGGGCGACTGGACCGTCACATTGGGGATCGACGCCCCGGGTCATGCGCACGCGGAGCTGCGGCTCAAGATCTCACCACCTCGCAAAGGGTACCTGGTCGAGACGCGAGGCGCGATGGCCGGCCGCGAGGGCGCGCCGCAGATCCTGGAGCTAACCACCGAGCGGCAGCAGCTCATCGGCGTGGTGTACGCGAAGGTCGAGCGCCGGCCGCTCAGCCTCACGCTGCGCGCCAGTGGCCGCGTCGAAGTCGACGAAACCCAGGTCAGCGACGTCGTGCTGAAGTACGACGCGTACGTCGATCATCTGTTCGTCAATCAAACGGGGCAGCGCGTGCGGAAGAACGAGCCGCTGCTCACGCTCTTCAGCCCCGAGCTGCTTTCCGCCGAGCAGGACTACCTGGTTGCATTGCGCAGCAAGGGTATTCCCGGAAGCGAGCAGCTGGCCCGGGCGGCCGAGGAGCGGCTGAGGCTCTGGAACCTCAGCGACTCACAGCTGTCGGCTTTGCGCAACCGGGGCAGCGCCGAACCGCGCGCGACCATCCACAGTCCGGCGGACGGCACCGTGCTGGAGAAGAACGTCGTCGCCGGGACGAAAGCGATGGCAGGCACCGTGCTGTACCGGATCGGGAACCTGGGGCGCATCTGGGTCATCGCAGACCTGTTCGAGTCGGACGCGCCCTATGTCGAGACGGGCTTGCCAGCCACGCTCACCCTGCCCTTCGCCGGCGGCACCGCGCTGAAAGGGACCGTCCAGTTCATCTACCCGACGGTGGACGAGAAGACGCGCTCGGTCCGGGCGCGGCTGGTCTTCCCCAATGCACGGCTGTCGCTGAAGCCGGGAATGTTCGGGGATGTGAAGGTCGAGGTGCCCCTCGGCTCGCGGCTCTCTGTGCCGGACGACGCGTTGCTCGCTTCGGGCGAGCATCGCTACGCCTTCGTCAAGCGGGGAGAAGGAAAGCTGCAGGCCAGGGAGGTCAAGGTCGGCGCTCTCGGCGAATACGACGAGGTGCTCGAGGGCCTGGTCGAGGGCGAAGAGGTCGCCACGCAAGCGACTTTCTTGTTGTCGAGCGAGGCGCAGCTCCGCAGCGCTTTGCCGCGCTGGAGTAATCCGTGATCGCGAGGATCATCGCCTGGTGCGCGAAGAACCGATTCGCCACGCTGCTCCTCGTCGGCCTCGCCACGGGCTGGGGCGTGCTCTCGCTTCACAGCACCGCCCTCGACGCGCTTCCCGACCTCTCCGACGTGCAGGTGATCATCTTCTCGGAATGGATGGGCCGTGCGCCGGATCTGGTGGAGGACAACATCACCTATCCGGTGGTCTCCTCGCTCCTCGGCTCGCCTCGCGTCACCGCGGTGCGGGGGCAATCCATGTTCGGCATGTCGTTCGTGAACGTGATCTTCGAGGACGGGACCGATCTCTACTGGGCGCGGAGCCGCGTCCTCGAGAAGCTCTCGAGCATCTCGAACAAGCTGCCGCAGGGAGTGACGCCCGTCCTCGGGCCCGACGCGACCGGAGTCGGGTGGGTGTTCGAATACGCGCTCGTCGACAAGACCGGCCACAGCACGCTGCAGCAACTGCAATCCATCCAGGACTGGAACATCCGGTATGCGCTGCAGGCGGTGCCCGGCGTAGCGGAGGTGGCGAGCATCGGCGGGTTCGTCAAGGAGTACCAGGTCAACCTGGACCCCGACCGGCTCGCCGCCCTGAACATCCCGCTCAGCACCGTGGTGAACAGGGTGCGCATGTCCAACGCGGACGTCGGCGGCCGCGTCTTCGAGGTCAGCGGCACGGAGCACTACGTGCGCGGCCGCGGTTACTTGAAGTCGGCCCGGGATCTGGAGAGGGTCGTGCTCGCATCCGAGATGGGCACGCCGGTGCTCTTGCGCGACGTGGCCGCGGTGCGCATCGGGCCGGCCCAGCGCCGCGGGCTGGCCGACCTGGACGGCGAAGGCGAGACGGTGGGCGGCGTGGCCGGCATCGATACCCTGCGGCATACACTCGTCGAGGAGCTGATCGTCGTCACCCTCGTCATCCTCGTCTTCCTGCTGCACTTCCGGTCCACGCTGATACCAGCGCTGCTGCTGCCCATCGCCGTCGTGATCGCCTTCATTCCCATGAAACAGATGGGCCTGACGGCGAACATCATGTCGCTGGGAGGGATCGCCATCGCCATCGGCGCGATGGTCGACGCGGCCATCATCGTCGTCGAGAACGTGCACAAGCGCCTCGAGTCGTGGGAGCGCGAAGGCAAGAAGGAGGCGCGCGCGGACGTCGTGTTGCTCGGTCTTCAGGAGGTGGGCCGGCCGATCTTCTTCTCGCTGCTCGTCATCACGGTGGGCTTCCTCCCGGTGTTCACGCTGGAAGGAACTGAAGGCCGGCTTTTCTCGCCGCTGGCCTGGACGAAGACCTTCTCGATGGCGGCGGCAGCGATGCTTTCCATCACGCTCGTTCCGGCGATCGCCGCGACGTTCATCCGCGGAAAGATCCGGCATGAGGACCGCAATCCCATCAGCCGCGTGCTCGGGCGGCTCTACGATCCCGTCTGCCGCTTCGCGCTGCGCTTCCGTTGGCCCGTCATCGCCTTTGCCCTCGTGCTCATGGCGGCGACGGTCCCCATCGTCAAGCTGCTGGGGAGCGAGTTCATGCCGCCGCTCAACGAGGGCACCCTGCTCTACATGCCCACCAGCGTTCCGGGCATGAGCGACGCGACCGCGCGCGACGTGCTGCAGCGAATGGACCAGGTGCTGAAGCGATTCCCCGAAGTGGTGAGCGTCTTCGGCAAGGCCGGCCGCTTCGACACGCCGACCGATCCCGCGCCGCTCTCGATGTTCGAGACGGTGGTCGAGCTGAAGCCTCGCGAGGAGTGGCCGAAGGGGGAGGACTGGGATGCGCTGGTTTCCAAACTCGATGGAGCAATGCAGTTCGCCGGCATGCCCAACGTGTGGTGGATGCCCATCCAGACGCGGACGGAGATGCTCGCGACAGGAGTGCGCAGCCCCCTCGGCGTGCTGGTGCTGGGACCCGACCTCAAGGTCATCGACCGCATCGGCGCGGAGATCGAGGCAGCCCTCCATGAAGTCCCCGGCACGCGCAGCGCATTCTCCGAGCGCATCGGCGGTGGTTACTTCCTCGACTTCGACGTCGATCGCGACCACGCGGCGCGCTTCGGCCTCAACGTCGGCGATGTCGAGGACGCAGTCGAGACGGCCATCGGCGGGCGCGTACGGGTGGCGACGATGGACGGCGCGCACATCGCGCTTGGACAGGTGGCGACCCTCAAGCTGCGCACCGGACCGTCCATGCTGCGCGACGAGAGCGGCCAGCTCGCCGGTTACGTCTTCGCCGATACTGCGCGCCCGATCGACGATTACGTTCACGACGCAAAGACAGCCGTCGCTGCCAGGGTCAAGCTGCCGCCCGGCTACCGCCTCGACTGGGTCGGCCAATATCGCTACCTGGAGCGTGCCAAGGCGCGCCTCGCCATCGTGGTGCCCGTCACGCTCTTCATCATCTTCCTCTTGCTGTTCTTCAATTCCCGCAGCCCGGTGGAAGCGCTGATGGTCATGCTCGCCGTGCCCTTCTCGCTCGTCGGCGCGTTCTGGCTGCTCTGGCTGCTCGGTTACAACCTCTCCGTGGCTGTCTGGGTGGGGCTCATTGCGCTCGCTGGTCTCGATGCGGAGACAGGCATCGTCATGCTGCTCTACCTCGACCTGGCCTGGAAAGAGCGCAAGCCCGCCACCCGCGACGACGCGCGCGAGGCCGTGGTGCACGGCGCGGTGAAGCGCCTCCGCCCGAAGATGATGACGGTCGCGACCATCGTCGTCGGCCTGGTGCCCATCCTCTGGTCCCAGGGCACCGGTGCTGACGTCATGAAGCGCATCGCCGCGCCGATGGTCGGCGGCGTCGTAACGTCCGCGCTGCTCGAGCTCATCGTCTATCCAGCGCTGTACCTCGTCTGGAAGGGACGAGGCCTTCCCAAGACTGGTAGCATCGCCGCGTGAACGCGGGGTTCTTGATCGCCGAGCTGAAGCGCAGGCGGGTCTTCCGCGCGCTGATCGGCTACGGCATCGCGGCCTTCGCGGTGCTCCAGATCATCGAGCCGATCATGCACGGCCTGCACTGGCCCGACGAGGTGCTCTCGTACGTGGTGGTAGGGCTCGCCGCCGGCTTTCCCGTCGTGGTGGCGCTGGCGTGGATCTTCGACGTCAATGCCGGCCGCATCGAGCGGACCGCGCCTTCGGGCCCGTGGCGCCCCTGGCTTCTGCCCGTCCTCCTCGGCATGGGCGTCGTCGCCGCCGCGCCCGGGCTGCTCTATTATTTCGTCCTTCGCGCTCGGCCAGCCGCGGTCCAGAGCGCTGCGCCGGATGCCGGCGGCCCCTCGATCGCGGTGCTACCGCTGTTGAACCTGAGCCGCGATCCCGACCAGGAATACTTCGCCGACGGCCTCGCCGAGGAGCTGCTCGACCTGCTCGCCAAGGTGCCCGGCCTGCACGTCGCCGCGCGCACCTCCGCCTTCTCGTTCAAGGGCAAGAACGAGGACGTGCGGACCATCGGCGCCAAGCTGCAAGTGGCGACGGTGCTCGAGGGGAGCGTGCGCAAGTCGGGCGACCAGGTGCGCATCACCACCCAGCTGGTCAGCGCCGCCAACGGCTACCACCTCTGGTCGGAGACCTACGACCGCAAGCTCATCGACGTCTTCGCCGTGCAGGACGAGATCGCCAAGGCGGTGGTGACCGCGCTCAAGCTCAAGCTGCTCCCGGCGCAGGTCCCCACCTCGAAAGGCCACCGCACCGCCGATGCAGAGGTCTACAAGCAGTACCTCCTGGGGCGGCAGCTCCTCAGTCGAGCGCGGCGCGACGCATATTTGCAAGCGGGGGAGGCCTTCGAAAAGGCGCTGGCCATCGACCCGGCCTTTGCGCCGGCCTGGGCGGGGCTGGCTTCTGCGGACTTCTGGATCGCCGACTCGTCCGACACGGCGCACGCCCTCGCCGAGGGTCAACGGCTCGCCGAAGAGGCGGCGGAGAAGGCGGTTTTGCTCGGCCCGGATTTGCCGGAGGGGTACGTCGCGCGCGGCGTCGTTCGCGGCACGGTGCAGTTCGATTGGACGGGCGCCGCCGCCGACTTCGGACGGGCGCTCGCGCTCAGCCCCGAGGATGCCGAGACGAATCGCGAATACGCCAACTCCGTCCTGCGGCCTCTGGGCCGGCTTCCGGAGGCGATCGTCTTCGCCCGCAAGGCCGCCGAGTTCGACCCGCTCAATGGGCGGGCCTGGTCCACGCTGGGCGCGCTGCAGCTTTGCGCAGGCCAACTCGGGCCGGCGCGGGACGCGCTCAATCGCTCGCTGGAGGTGAATCCGAAGCAGAGCTTCGCGTCGGGCTGGCTCGGAATCATTCTCATGCTCGAAGGGCGACCCGCCGACGCGCTCGAGTCCTTCAACCGCTCGACCGCCGAATTCCTGCGGCTGACGGGAGCGGCGATCGCGCAACACTCGCTCGGCCACGCGAAGGAGTCGCAGCAAGCGCTCGACGCGTTGATCGCCGGATACGGCCACAGCGCCGCCTATCAGATCGCGACGGTTTACGCGTGGCGCGGCGACAATGACCGCGCCTTTCAATGGCTGGAGCGCGCCCGCGCACAGCACGACGGTGGGCTCACTCTGCTCAAGGTGGATCCGACGCTTCGCGGGCTGCGCGGCGATCCCCGCTACGCCGCCTTCTTGCGCAAGCTGAACCTTCCGCGGGACTAGTCGCGGCCGGGCCTAATTCGTCCGAGGGCTGGCAAGTAGCTTCTGCTGGAGAAAGTAAGCAGTCGCAGCCGTGGCGTATTCGCGGTTCTCCTTCTTCTGGAACCCGTGCCCCTCGTTGAGACCGAGCAGGTACCAGACGTCCTTCCCCCTCGCCCGCACCGCCTGCACGATCTGCTCCGCCTCCGACTGCGGCACGCGCGGGTCGTTCTTTCCCTGTTGCACGAACAGCTCCGCCTCGATCTGTCCCACCGAGCCGAGCGGCGAGATGCGTTCCTGTACCGCGCGCACCGCCGGGTCGCGCTCGTCTCCGTACTCGGCTCGACGCAAGTCGCGCCGATATGCCTGTGTGGTCGTCAAGAAGCTGGGCAAGCTGGAGATGCCGACCCCGTCCACCGCCACGCGGACGCGCTTCGCAGAGAAGGCCGCTGTCGCCAGCGTCGTGTACCCGCCATAGGAGCCGCCGTAGACGCCGATCCGCCCGGCGTCGAGTTCCGGCCTGCCGGCGATGAAGTCGAGCGTCGCGCCGATATCCTTGAGCGCCTCCTCGCGCTTCACCCCGTCGTCGGCCGCCAGGTAAGCCTTGCCGTATCCCGATGAGCCGCGCACGTTGGGCAGGAGCACGGCGAAATGCAACTCGGAGGCGAGGAGCTGCACCAAAGGAAAGAAGGTGGGCCGGCTCTGCCCCTCGGGGCCGCCGTGCCAGACGATGACGACGGGCAACTTCCCGGTTGCTCCACGCGGCTCGTAGAGGAATGCCGGCATCGTCCCGCCGCCCGCGGCCGGATAGCGGACGAGCTTCGCGTCGACGAAGGCGGCCGGGTCGAGTCCGCCCACTTCCGACCGCGTCCAGCGGGTGAGCCGGCCAGTCCGCGCGTCCACCTCGTATGCGTCGGATGGCTGCGTCGCGGTCTGGAAGGTCAAAGCGAGGACGCCGGTGCGCTTGCGGGGAAAGCGCATCGAGCCGATCACGGCTGTCGGCGGAAGCGCGACCGCGTGCGCGGCCCCTGTGCGCGCATCGAGCAGGTACAGCTTGCTCACGCCGTCTTCGTTCACGGCCATGGCGATGCGCGAACCGTCGCCGGCGACGGCCAGCTCCTCGACGCCCCACTTCATCTGTGCGGAAAGAGGTTGCCGCTTGCCGTCGGCCCCGATCCGGTAGAGCTGGTCGAGATCGCTCCACCGATCGGTGACGAGATAGATCCCCTTCCCGTCGGCGGCGAAGGCAGCCGCCGCGACGCTGGCCTTGCCCTCCTTGGGCGTGATCTGCCTGAGCTGGCCGGACTGGATGTCGAAGACGTGCAGGTCGGCGTCCTCGATCGAGCGCTCGTGCACGATGAGGATCTGCTTTCCGTCGGTCGAGAACTCGACCGGGGCCCAGGTGCCCTCCACCTCGGTGATGCGCGTCGCCGCCTTGGACCTGGTCGCGTCGACGAGATACACGTCCGTGTCCTTGCCGTTGCGCGCCGTGCCCGAGAAAGCGATGCGCGTGCCGTCTCGCGAGAGCGTCAGCGCGCCATGGCGGCTCTTGCCGTCGGTGACCATCTCCGTGAGGCCGGTGCGGCGGTCGAGGCGGAAGAGCTGGTAGAACTCGCCGCCCCCGGTGTCGCGCAGGTACCACACGGTCTGCGGGTCGCCGGGAGCGAAGCGCGCCTGCGAGATAGGTTCGTTTCCAAAAGTGATCTGCGTGCGCATCCCCAGCGGCGTCTCCACCACATGGAGCTGGTTCGTCGAGGCGAAGCGCGTCGCGACGAGCAATGCCGCGCCGTCGTCGGAAACGTCGAGGAGCGAGGCGGCCCGCGCGTTCAGGTACTGGCCGACGCGCTCCTTCAGCTCCGCCGGGATCTCGGGGATCCCGCTCTGCAGCAGGCTGGGCACGCCGGGAGCCGGCTGCATGGCGGGGACGGCGGAATCGGCGGCGAGGAGGAGCAGGGCGAGAATGGACATGGCCGCGCAGCATACCCGCTTTGCCATGACTGAAACGAAATAGCTCGCCGGATCACTGCGTACTGAGCCTGCCCACCCGGGCAGTGTTCCCATTACCGGAGGTCTCATCCCATGAGGTCGATCCTCATCGTCGCTCTAGGCTTGTCGTCCGCGTGCGCGAGCACCATGTCGTCGGGCGCGCCCGCAAGAAGCACCCAGGCAGGCTCCTGCTCACCCGCCTTGGCGAACCCCGGCACCATCGTCTATGCGCGGCCCGACAGCAACTCGGACACGGTCGCGACCATCGCGGACCGCACGCAGGTCTGCGCCGACTCCGATACCGTGGGTTACGGCTTCCGTCACGTGAAGCTGGACAACGGGCGGCACGGCTACATCGCCGAGACGGAGCTCTCGCTTTAGAACGTTGGTCCACGACCACGGCCGCCGAAGCACTCCTCGCGATCGCCGCGTTCCGCTCCCGACGGCGCAGTGCTCAAACGCCGCCCTTCCCGCGCTCGCGGGCAAAGGCGACGAACCAATCGATCGAGCCTGGATTGGCCATTGAATCGCGATTGACCGATTTCTCGATGGAGTGGCCGAGCAGGATCTTCTTCACCGGCACCTCCATCTTCTTGCCCGACAGGGTGCGCGGGACCTCGGCGATGGCGAAGACGTCGTTGGGGACGTGGCGCGCCGAGAGCTTGGAGCGGATCGCGTCGAAGAGGCGAGTGCGCAGCTCCGAGGAAATGCAGGCGCCCCTCTGGTCGCGGAGGACGACGAAGAGCGCGAGATAGGATTCGCGGCCCAGGTATTCCAGATCGACGACCAAGGAGTCGGCCACCTCGTCGAATTGTTCGACG
>WNFI01105021.1_pt1 | contig 23801 bp, 21 predicted proteins | sample 5400471 | NCBI WGS metagenome assembly WNFI01 (sample SAMN13153348, study PRJNA577476) | soil metagenome | isolation source: 100 cm saprolite on Douglas fir-dominated hillslope | place: USA:California | collected 2013-09-17
GTGCAGGTCGGCAGGGCCGATGAACACGCCGTCAACGCCGTCGATGGCGCAGATGGCCTCGATATTGTCGAGCGCCTGCTGCGTTTCGACCTGCACCAGTAGGCAGATTTCCTGCTGTGCTCGCTTGGCATAGTCCTTGATCCGGCCGAAGCGCGTGGCGCGAGTAGTGCCCGCGACGCCACGCACGCCGGCGGGCGGGTAGCGTGTATAGGACACTGCATGTTTCGCCTCAGCCGGCGTGGAAACATAGGGGACGAGCAGCGATTGCGCGCCGATATCGAGCGTGCGCTTGATGGTCACCATGTCGTTCCATGGGACGCGCACTACCGGGTGGGTGGGATAGGGCGCCGCCGCCTGCAACTGCGTCAGCACACTCTCGAGATCGCTCGGTGAGTGTTCGGTGTCGAGCAGGATCCAGTCGAAGCCGGCGCCGGCGATGACCTCGACGGTGTAGTTGGACGACAGACTTGACCACAGGCCGATCTGCGGCCGGCCCGAGGCGAGCGCGCGCTTGAAGCCGTTCTGGGGCAGGTCCATCGAGGATGTTCTTTGTCCGGACTGAAGCGCCGCATTCTAACGCTAGTGGATTTCCGGCTCGGGAATCGGTGCGATGCCCTCGAGGAAATCGAAATCGCAGCCCTCGTCGGCCTGCCGGATGTGCTGCGAGAAAATGGCGCCGTACCCGCGCGCGTACTTGCGGGCAGCGGGTTTCCAGGACGCTTTTCTCTTCCTCAGTTCTTCATTGGTCACTTTCAGGTTCAGGATATGGCGCTCCACGTCGAGCTCGATCAGATCGCCATTTCGCACCAGTGCGAGCGGCCCGCCGATGAATGACTCCGGCGCAACATGCAGCACGCAGGTGCCATAGCTGGTGCCGCTCATGCGCGCGTCCGATACGCGCACCATGTCGCGCACGCCTTGCTTCAGCAGTTTTTTCGGCACCGGCAGCATGCCCCACTCCGGCATCCCCGGACCGCCCAGCGGCCCGGCATTGCGCAGCACGAGCACCGAGTCGGCATCCGCCTCCAGGTCGTCGCGGTCGATGCGCGCTGCCATGTCGTTGTAGTCCTCGAAAACAACCGCCTTTCCTACATGTTCAAGCAATTTAGGAGTAGCAGCAGAAGCTTTGATTACAGCGCCGTTCGGCGCCAGGTTGCCGCGCAGCACCACTAGGCCGCCGGAAGCCTTGAGCGGCTTTGTTCGCGGGCGGATGACGTCTTGGTTGTAGATTTTCGCACCTTGCAGGTTCTCCCCCAGAGTCTTTCCCGTTACCGTCTTGCAATCCAAATGCAGGAGATCTCCTAGTTCAGACAGCAAGGCGCGCAAACCGCCTGCGTAGTAGAAGTCCTCCATCAGGTACTTGTCGCCCGACGGGCGCACGTTGGCGAGAAGCGGCGTTTTCGTGGAGAACTCGTTGAAGCGCTCGAGGGGCAGCTTCACGCCGGCGCGGCCGGCCATCGCGACGAGATGGATGAGCGCGTTGGTCGAGCCGCCCATCGCCATCAGCGTCACGATGCCGTTATCAAAAGATTCTTTTTTCAGAATATCCCGGGGCTTCAGATCCTCCCACACCATCTCGACGATGCGCTTGCCGGCGAGGGTCGCCATTTTCGAATGGTTGGAGTCCGGCGCCGGGATCGACGACGCGCCGGGAAGTGCGAGCCCGAGGGTCTCGGCGATCGACATCATGGTCGCCGCCGTGCCCATCGTCATGCACGTGCCCGGGGAACGCGCGATGCCGTCCTCGATTTCCTGCCAGTCGCGCTCGGTGATGTTGCCGGCGCGCAGCTCGGCCCAGTATTTCCACGTGTCAGAGCCCGAACCCAGCGTGTTCTCGCGCCAGTGCCCCTTGAGCATCGGCCCGGCAGGCATATAGATCGCCGGCAGGTTCATGCTGGTTGCGCCCATCACCAGGGCGGGCGTGGTCTTGTCGCAGCCGCCCATCAGCACGGCGCCGTCGGCGGGATAGGAGCGCAGCAGCTCCTCGCATTCCATCGCCAGGAAATTACGGTACATCATGGTGGTCGGCTTCTGCATCGGCTCGGCGAGCGACATCGCCGGCATTTCGACCGGAAAGCCGCCTGCCTGCCACACGCCGCGCTTCACCTCCTCGGCGCGCTGCCGGAAATGCGTGTGGCAGGGATTGATGTCCGACCAGGTGTTGATGATGGCGATGACCGGCTTGCCGGCGTAGTCGCTGCGGTCGTAGCCCATCTGCGCGGTGCGCGAGCGATGGCCGAACGCGCGCAGATCGCGCGCGCCGTACCAGCGGTAGCTGCGCAGATCTTCGGGCGTTTTCTTAGTCAAATTTCACCCCAGACTCTCTTACCACCCGGGCCCAGCGTGCCTGCTCGGTGCGCAGCCATTGGCCGAGGCTCTCCGGCGTGCCGGCGCGCACCTCCGTGCCCTGTTTCGCAAAGCGTTCCTTCATCTCCGCCGAATAGAGCACCGTGAGCAGCTCCGCGTTCAGCTTCGTCGCCGTCTCGCGCGGCATTCCGGCGGGCCCGACAATGCCCTGGAACGATCCAGTCTCAAAGCCGGGCAGGCCCTGCTCGGCGACGGTCGGCGTGTCGGGCGCCGCCGCGACGCGCTGCGCGCTCGAGATCGCCAGCGCTCGGAGCCTGCCGCCCTGCACCGACGGCCAGGTGGCGAGCATGCCGTTGAAGAGGACGTCGGCCTGGCCAGCAGCCACGGCGGTGACCGCATCCGAGCCGCCCTTGTACGGAATGTAGGTCCACTGCACGCCGGTGCGTTGCGCGAATTCGATGCCCGCCAGCTGCGGCGCGCCGCCGATCCCCGAGATCGCGAAATTCAGCTTGCCGGGCTGCGCTTTCGCCATGTCGATCAGCTCCTTCACGCTCTTCACGGGCACCGAAGGATGCACTGCGAGCACGTGCGGCGAATAGGAAACCATCACCACCGGTGAGAAATCCTTCGACGGGTCGAACGGCAGCTTGGGATAGACGCTCGCGCTGATGACCAGGCCGCCGACGTCGGTGAGAAGCAGCGTATAGCCGTCGGAAGTGCCCTTGGCCACGAAATCCGCGCCGACGTTGCCGTTTGCGCCGGGCTTGTTCTCGACAATCACCGGCTGGCCCCAGGCTTCGTTCAGCTTCGGCGCGATCTGTCTAGCCAGGATGTCGGAGGTGCCTCCCGCGGCATAGGGCACGATGATGCGGATAGGTTTAGACGGATAGGGCTGTGCGTGTGCCGGGAGCGCGGCCTGTAGAGCAGCAATAAGCGTTAGCGCGAACGCGCATTTCATGGCGACTACTCCGGTCGAAGGGGTCGTGGATATATACCACTTCGGACGCGACGTAGCGCATCGCGTCGCCAAACAAGTAAACTCGCTGCTCGCTAGGGAGAAGGCAATGCAGCGTTGGATTATTTGGGCTGCGGCCATCGCCGCGGCCGCGGCGGGCGCCATCGCGTCCGCGCAGAGCTATCCCGCGAAGCCGATCCGCATCGTCATTCCGTTCGTGCCCGGCGGCCCGTCGGATACCGTAGGACGCGCGATCGGCTCAAAGTTCCAGGAATACCTCGGCCAGCCGGCGATCGTGGAAAACCGCCCCGGCGCGAACGGCGCCATCGCCGCGGAATTCGTAGCCAAGTCGGACCCGGACGGCTACACGCTGCTGGTCGGCTCGATCGGCGTGTTCTCCATCAATGCGGCGCTCTACAAGGATCTGCGCTACCACCCGGTGCGCGACTTCGCGCCGATCAGTCTCGCGGTCACCACGCCCAACGTGCTCGTCACCAAGCTTGAGTTTCCGCCGCACAGCGTTCAGGCGCTGGTGGATTATGCGAAGAAGAACTCGGGGAAGATCTCGTACGCGTCGAGCGGAACCGGTTCCTCGGATCATCTGACCGCGGAGCTTTTCAAGCAGATGACCGGCACATTCGGCGTGCACATTCCGTATCGCGGCGGCGCGGCGGTCGTCACCGATCTCCTGGGCGGGCAGGTGGAGGCGTCTTTCCAGAACATGGGCAACGTGGCGACGCAGATCCGCGCCGGCAAGATCCGGGCGCTCGCGGTGACCGCAAATTCGCGTGCCGCGGCGTTGCCCGACGTACCGACGATGGCCGAGGCGGGCTATCCGGGCCTGATTGTCACGTCCTGGCAGGCGGCGGCCGCGCCTGCCAAAACGCCCCGCGAGGTCATTGCGCGGCTGAACGACGCCGCGGTCAAGGCGCTGCGCTCCCCCGATGTGCGCGATCGCCTGACGGCGATCGGCTTCGACGTGGTGGCCAGCACGCCAGAAGAGTTCGGGCAGTTCATGAAAAACGAACTCGAGCGCTGGACGCTGGTGATCCAGCGCGGCGGCATCAAGCCGGACTGAGCAGGAATGGCTGACACGCTGGTGTTCCAAGCCGGTCCCCTGACCCGCGCGATCGAGGCGATCGTGGCCGCGGGCGGCAGCGAGCCGCGCGAGGCGAAGCTGGTGGCCGATAATCTCGTTACCGCGAACCTCACCGGGCACGACTCGCACGGCGTGGGCATGATCCCGCGCTATATCGACGCGCTGCTCGAGGGCGGTCTCGAGGCAAACCGCCATCCGGCCGCGACGCTCGATGCCGGCGCGCTGCTCGCGCTCGACGGCAGGAAGGGATACGGCCAGGCCATCGGCCTTGACGCGATGCGCATGGCGATCGAGCGTGCCAAGCAGCACGGATCCTGCGTGATGGCACTGGGCAATACGCATCATCTGGGCCGCATCGGCCACTGGGCGGAGCTGGCGGTGCAAGAAGGGCTGGTGTCGATTCACTTCGTCAATGTGATTTCTCATGCGCGCGTAGCGCCGTACGGAGGGCGCGACGCCCGCTTCGGCACCAATCCCTGCTGCATCGGCGTGCCGCTGCCGGGCGAGCCGCCGTTCATCCTCGATTACGCCACGAGTGCGGTGGCCCAGGGAAAACTGCGTGTCGCGCACAACAAGCGCGAGAAGGTGCCTCCGGGGCGCCTGATCGACGATCATGGCAACCCGACCGACGATCCACGTTATGCGGTCGTGCCGCCTTTCGGCGCCATGTTGCCCTTCGGCGAGCACAAGGGCTACGGCATGGCCCTGGCGTGCGAGCTGCTCGGTGGCGCGCTGAGCGGCGGCGGCACCTGGCACTATGAAGAAAGCAAGCAAGCGCGAGATGCGGCGCAAGCGCGAAAAGGAGGGCATCCCGGTGGACAGGAACACCTGGGAGGAAATCCAGGCCGCCGGCGCAAAGCTGAAGCTCGCACGCGAAACCGTGCAGCGGCTCGCCGAGGGCCGATGACCAAGCGCGATGCAACCCTTGCCTGGATCCGGGTCTGGGGACGCGCCGCCCGCTTGGCGCTTGCGGTAGCAGTGGCCGGGTTGTCACCAGCGAGCTATACGCCGCACACCCGCAGTGTCACGCTGCAGCAGATTTATTTCACGGCCTGGCAGGTGCTGATCCGCTTCACGCTGTTCGCGGCGCTGCTTGGCTTGGTGGTGGTCCAGATCACCGTCAGCGTGGCGCGCGACTTCGACCTTGCCGCCTACGCGCTCGAGCTGGTTTTGCGCGTGCTGGTGCTGGAGGTGATTCCGCTGCTGACCGCGTTGTTCGTCGCGCTGCGTTCCGGGGCGGCGATCAACACCGAAATCGCATTGATGCAGGTGTCGGGCGAGCTCGACGGCATGCGCGCCGAAGACATGGATCCTCTTGAACGCGAATTTCTGCCGCGGGTGCTGGCCACCGGGATATCGGTGACAGCGCTCACCATTCTTGGCTGCGGCCTCGTGCTCGTGACTGCCTACCTCGCGATGTACGGCTTCTCCCCCTGGGGTTTCAACGAGTACTCGCGCACGATCGCACGAGTTTTCGATCCCCCCGCGCTGGTCGGCTTCTCACTCAAGTGCCTCGCGTTCAGCCTGGCGGTCGCCGTGATCCCGGTCGCGGCGGGCACGGAGGCGACGCGCCAAATGCGCTCCGCACCCGTGGCGGTGATGGGCGGGATGGTGCGCCTGTTCTTCGCGCTCGGGCTCATCGAGGTGCTCGCGCTCGCTGTAAAGTACGTTTAGATTGATCGTTGTCCTTGGGCGTCCAGGTAAGTCTCAGCTACGCACTGAATTCTGCAGTTTCCCTATGAATATGCGTTTCAGGGCGTCCCGACGCGTCCCATTGAATCCTGTCGCGATTGACGGTATCGTTGACGGTATCGGGCCGATGCATGGCTCAAATACCGTCAAGCGAGGGCGGCATGGCGAAGAAAAATGCACCGGATTTGAGGTTCAGGAAGGCAAAGGCGAAAGACAAGCCATACAAGATTGCTGACCGCGACGGGCTCTATCTCTTCGTCACACCACACCAGGCGAAGTCCTGGCGCTTCGACTACCGCCTCGCGAGCGTGCGTAGGACGCTCACTATCGGGCGGTTCCCAGAAGTGGGGCTCACGGCTGCCCGGGACGCCGTGAGTGCGGCCAGAGCGCTCGTAGCGCAGGGAATCAGCCCATCAAGGGCAAAGCAGGAAAAGAAGGCAGCGGCTGAGCTCGACCGAAAGAACACCCTGAAGGCTCGGGCCGAGGATTGGTACGCGGCCAAGGCTCCTACCAGGTCCAAGAGCTGGCGCCGAAACGCTCGGCGATGGCTGGATGGTGACATCTACCCGACGATTGGCGATAAGCCCATCCGGAACGTCACAGCGGGCGATATCGAGGATCTGGTGAAGGCGACCGCCAAGAAGCGCGGTGCTAAGACGGCGTTCTACGCCCGGCTGCTGTTGGCCGACGTGTTCAGGAAACAGCCGCGGTCTCTGAACCTCGGGAATCCGGCTCGCGACGTCGGTAACTTTCTCGAGATTCCCAAGGGCGAACCGATGGGAAAGCCGCTGCCGATGAGGCAGGTCCCGGAGCTACTAAAAGCTGTGAATAGCTACACCGGCCGCGAGCAAACCAAGTACGCAATCCGGCTGCTGCTGCATACCTTCACGAGGAAGCATGAACTGGTTGAAGCGCCGTGGGCTGAGTTTGATCTGGATCGTGCAGAATGGACCATCGCGTCCGAACGCATGAAGATGGAGAGACCGCACATCGTTCCGCTCAGCCGGCAGGCGGTGAAATGGCTGCGCGAGCTTCTCAAGTTAGCAAATGGGTCTGACTACGTGTTTCCCAGCGCCAATGACACCATGTGCCCCATGAGCGGCAGCACGTTGAACCATGCCCTGGTAGACATGGGTTTCCAGCACTTCACGCCGCACAGCGCGCGGTCGACTGCTAGCACAGAGCTAAACAAGCAAGGCTGGGCTGCGGAGGCGATCGAGCTTCAACTTGCACATATTGAGCGAAATAAAACTCGGGCGAGCTACAACTACGCCGATAAGATGGACGAGCGACGCAAGATGATGCAGCACTGGTCCGACTTCCTCGACGGACTGGCGATCGGCAACGTTGTTTCTATCAATTCGGGGAAGGCAGCATGAGTCTGTAGTAACCGGGGAACCACATATCCGGGCGAGGTCGCAGAAATGGCGCTTGCACACGCCATTAGCGACAAGGTCACGGCTGCGTACCGTTGCGTCCCATGGGACACATCGGGACAGCAGAGAGGCGAGCGCAAGCCGCGAACATCGCTGAACTCGAGCGCCTCGCCACACAAATCGCCGAGCTTAGGGATCGGGCTGCCGAGGAACAGCAACGACTGCTTCGTCTTCCTGAGGTCTTGCGCATCGTCGGTCTTTCCCGAAGCGAGTGGTATCGCCAAATTTCACTTGGACGCGCGCCTCGCCCAGTGCCGTTGGGCGAGAAGGTGCGTGCCTGGGTGCAGTCTGAGATCCAAGTCTTCATTAACGCGCGAATCGCCGAACGAGACGCTAGACCCAATCAATGACTGCCGAGAGGCTGCTCGCCAAGCTCGAAGGAGTTCGTCGGACGGGCGTTGATCGCTGGATTGCGCGTTGCCCTGCGCATGACGACCGATGACCGTCGCTGGCGATCCGCGAGCTCGAGGACGGGCGCATCCTGCTTGACGATGATCATTTTTTAGCTAAATAGTTGATGTAGCGAATGATCATATCCGTACTGTCCTCAAGATACCCGTACGTTTACCCGCTTTCTTGGGGTAAGGTGGCGGGCAGCCTTCGTGACGCGCGGGGGACGCCAATAAATCATGGGCATACAAAATATCGTTCCTAGTGTACGGAAAAAATACGGAAAAATGGCCGGCGATGTGGATGGGCGAGGGCGGCACGATCCCGTTCATGGCGATGCTCGGCGCGAAGTAGCCGCAGGCGCAGTTCCTCATCACCGGCGTGCTCGGGCCGCACTCCAACGCGCACGGGCCGAACGAGTTCCTGCACCTCGACTACGCCAAGCGTCTCACCGCCTGCGTCGCCGACGTGCTGACGGCCCACGCCGCGCGCTGAGCAAAGGCGCCGAGACTGCGAAGCGGCACGGCGTCGTGCATGTCCTTGACGATCTCGTAGCAGCTGCAGCAGGCCGCTTCGAGGCCGCGGTCATCCAGGATCCTGATGTTGCCGCGGCTGTACTCGATCAGCTTCTGCCGCTGCAGGGCGGAAGCCGCTTCGGTGACGCCGACCCGGCGCACACCCAGCATGTGCGAAAGAAATTCGTGCGTCATGCGGAATTCTGCCGAGCGCACGCGGTCGCGAGTCATCAGCAGCCAGCGGGCGAGCCGCGCCTCCACCACGTGGAAGCGGTTGCATGCGGCGGTCTGCGAGATCTGCGCCATCAGCGCGTGGATATAGCGGTCCAGCTCGCGCTGCAGGGGCGGGCGGCGCAGCTCGGTGCGGAGCGGGCCGCGTTCATTTTCAAGGCGGGCCCGGCGCCCTGCACCAGCGCGCGCACCGGCGAAACCTCGAGGCCCAGCGCCAAGGGAATGCCGACCATGCCCTCGCGGCCCACCAGCCCGACCTCGAGCGCGAGGTGGCCTTCCACCAGCGTGAGCAGCGAAACCAGGGACTGGGTGGGAAAGTAGACGTCCCGGATCGGTTGGCTAGGCTCGTAGAGCACGTCGCCGAAGACCAGGTCGACGGGACTGAGGCCGGGGAGCAACCGCACGTAGGACCTGCGCGGCAGCGCGGCGAGCAGGCTGTTCGGGATGGGGGCCACTAGGGAGTCAACGCGGTTTGCGGTACCAGCAGCCAGTCGGATTCGCGCCGGACGACGGCTAGCATTGCGCACGCCGAGCATGTTGGCGATCAGCTGCTGCGTCATGACCGGCTGGTTCGCCGGCAGCCGGTCCAGGCTCAACAGCAGCCAGCGGCAAAGCTGCTGCTCCAGCATGTGGTGGCGGTTGCACACCGCGGTTTGCGTCATCTGCGTGATCAGCGCCTGGGTGTAGCGCAGCAGCAGGCGCTGCAGCGCTCCTCCGCGGGCGAACTCGGCCTTGATCACCGCCGCCTCGAGCCGATAGGCGCTGCCCGCGCTTTGCACGACCGCCGGCTCGGCGTGGTCTCGCCGCCCATGAAGAGCGCGATTCCCACCATGCCCTCGTTTGCCCACCACCGCGATCTCCGCGGCGGAGCCCTCGTTCATCACGTAGAGCAGCGACACGATGCCGCTCGCCGGGAAATACACGTAGTCTTGCTCCCCGCCGGATTCGTCGATCACCGCTCCCAGCGGCGAGGGCACCCGCTCGAGGTGCGGCGACAGCCGCATGAACTCCGCCGCCGGCAGAGCGGCAAGAAGATGGTTCTGCTTCAGGCTGCGGCGCGTTCGCATCGGGCTTCATTGTCCGCGCTGAAGCGCGCAGGGTATGTACGCTGCCCCACGTAAAGAAGTTAAGCCGTAACACTACGCTGGCGCACAGAATCCGCGCCACCGAGCGGCACACAATGCGGAAAAGCAGTTTCTCTCGCTGTCGGACAAGGCGCTCGGCCTCGCCGCCTCGATTGGGCTCGGCAGCTGGGGTGCGCGTGCGCAGCTCCCCGGGCCCCCGGCCCGGCCCGATGCCCTGATGAGCGCGGTCACCTCGGAGGTGATCGCGCTCGTGGTCATCTTGCGCAGACTGATCAGCGGGCGAAATCCTATCTGACGATTTCGCCGGCGCTATGTCCGGCAGCGAACAGAGCAGGCTACGGGAAAGATGAATGGATGGCGGCGGGTGTGGTAGCCCGAACGGCATATCAGGCGCCCATGGTCATGTATTGCCCTATGTGATGTATTGCCTTATGTGCGCTAGATGTATTGCCCTATGTGCGCTAGAGAACAGTTGCCTTCGATTGCTTCAACTACCTTTGCAGCAGTGAAGGAAATCTGCCGGAATGCGCCGCTGAAGCGGCGTCACGTGCACCGGGCAAGGAGACATTAATGAGTATAGGAAAACTCAGCCGAGTGCCGGCCACGAGGCGAACTCGGTTCAAAGGCGCGCAAGGCCAGGCCGGAGTTGCCGCCCCCGACGCCGCTCCGGCGCAGAAGCCCGTCGAATCCATGCAGGCAGAGGTCGGTCACCGGCGGCAACACACGGCCGAGGCCGGCGCCGCCCATCCTCCCCGCCCGGCGGCATCGCAAGACCCCGAGTCGGGTGTCCACAGCGCCTTTGACTATGCTGTGATCGGCATGGCCCTAGTAGCACCCGATGGCCGCTGGCTGAAAGTCAATCGAGCCCTGTGTGGAATCGTCGGATATTCCGAGCCGGAAATGCTGGGCCTTACCTATCATGCCATGACTCATCCCGACGACCTGGCGATCATTTCCGCTCACGCGGCGAGATTGCTGGCGGGCGAGATCGCCACTTACGAGGTAGAAAAGCGCTATGTTCACAAAAGGGGGCACAACGTACACGTATTCCTGAGCATGTCGTTGGTGCGCGACGGGAACGGTGCGCCTTTGTATTTCATCTGGCAGGTCCAGGATATATCGGTGGGCAAGTCGACCGAAGAAGCGTTGTTCGGAGAACAAGAACGCGCCCGGGTCACGCTCAACTCCATCGGCGACGCGGTGCTCACCACCGACATAGCAGGCAACATCAATTATCTAAATGTGGTCGCGGAGAGGATGACGGGCTGGTGTAGAGAGGAGGCAGAGGGCCGGCCGCTTGACGAAGTGTTCCACATCCTCGATGGTGACTCCCGACTGCCCGCGCGAAATCCGGCGAAGATGGCCCTCGCGGAAAACAAGACCGTGGACATGGCCGCCGGCGTGGTACTGGTCCAGCGCAATGGCCACGAGGTCGGGATCGAAGATTCAGCCGCTCCCATTCATGACCGCGACGGCAAGGTAACCGGCGCAGTGCTGGTTTTCCACGATGTCACCCGCGCGCGGGAATTGGCGGAAAAAATGGCCCATTTTGCCCACTACGACGCCCTCACCGATTTGCCTAACCGGGTGCTGCTGAATGAACGGTTTGTTCAGGCGACCGCGTTGGCTCGTCGGCACGGAAGAAAGGCCGCGATATTGTTTCTGGACGTGGATCGCTTCAAGCATATCAACGACTCCCTGGGACATGGGATGGGCGACAAACTACTGCTGTCGGTTGCGACACGCCTGCTCGCTTGTGTGCGCGTCTCGGACACCGTCTCCCGCCAGGGCGGGGATGAATTCCTGGTGCTGCTTCCGGACATCGAGCACCCGCAGGATGCCGCACACTTCGCAAAAAAAATACTCACCGCGCTGGCCTTGCCGCATCGCATCGACGCGCAGGACCTCCACGTCACCATGAGTATCGGCATCGGAGTGTACCCGGATGACGGTCGGGACCTGGACACCGTGATCAAGAGTTCGGACACCGCGATGTATAACGCCAAGGAAAACGGGCGCAACAATTACCAGTTCTTCACGCAGGACATGAATACCCGGGTCGTCGAGCGACTCTGCACCGAAGCCAGCCTGCGCGGCGCGCTGGAGCGGGGCGAGTTCAGCCTACACTATCAGCCGAAAATAAACCTCAAGACCGGTGCGCTGACCGGCACCGAGGCCCTGATTCGCTGGCTGCATCCGATTCGCGGCATCATCCTTCCCGAGCAGTTCATTTCCATCGCGGAAGACTGCGGTCTCATCACCCCGATCGGCAACTGGGTTCTGCGGGAAGCATGCAGGCAAGCCAAAGCCTGGGTAGACGCAGGCGTGGAGGCCATGCCGGTGGCGGTCAACATCTCCGCGGTGCAGTTCCGGCACAAGGGCTTTCTCGAAGACGTTCGCGGCATCCTGACGGAGACCGGCCTGGAGCCTGGCTGCCTTGAACTCGAGCTGACCGAAAGCGTCCTCATGCCGGATGCGGAGTCGACCGGATCCACGCTCCGGGCACTCAAGACCTTGGGAGTGCAGCTTTCTGTCGATGACTTCGGCACCGGCTACTCGAGCCTGAGCTACCTGACGCAATTCCCGATCGACACCCTGAAGATCGACCAGTCGTTCGTGCACAAGATGCTTCTCAATGCCAACGATGCCTCGGTCATCAGTGCAGTCATCAGCATGGGAAGGGATCTCAACCAGCGGGTGATCGCCGAGGGCGTGGAAACGGAAGAACAGCTCCGATTTCTTCAGGCTCGGCAATGTAACGAGGGACAGGGTTTCTATTTCTGTCATCCCCTGAACGTCGAGGATTTTGCGAAGTTTGTCAGGACCCGCGCGTCACCCGAACTTAAGGGTGGTCACCAAATTCGGCTTGCCTAAAGCGACAGGTTGGGCTGTGCCTGCGGCTCGCCGCACGCTGCTCGGGGATGGTCCTCCTCGTTCCGGCTTTCTTCGCGCCGGCCGCTACGCAAGCGCGCGCGACCGCGCAGCCTCCTTTCATGCTCGAGGCCCTTCTCGGCTCGGATTTCCCTTTCTGGCTGAACATGAAGTTCGCGCGGGCGGCGCGTTGCACCCGGATGTCTGCAACCCACGCGGGTCCGCCCGCGTGAAATCAAAGCAACTGCGTGACAGCTTGTCTGGCGCGACCGATGCCGCTGATCATCGAATCACTGCGTGATGGGGTGTGACAAGTACTTACGTAAGATCCAGCGCAGAAGTATGTAAAAAGTATGAAACCCTCGCGAAGGAAACCGAGGCAATGCAACACTTCGGCGGCAATCAGATGAGAAGGGTCTAGTTACGATTGATTTTCGGCGATTTCATCGTAGCCGCGACCTCGAAACTCAATCAAGCAGAAACCATGGCCGAAAGGATCTGCCATTAGCGCGATGTGCCGCGGCCATGAGGCAGCGGCTGGCGATCCAACGGGCCTGATCAATCACTCGGGGCTCATTTATCGCTAAGCGCCCGCCCCAAAACAAACGCCCGGACGAATCCAGGGCGTCTGCTTTACTGAGAGCGCGCAACGTTTTTACACAGTCTCCGAAGCGGGGTCGGTGTATTTACGACTTAACTGCATGCGGCGGAAGCGCCACTCAATGCACCGTGAGCCTTTTCGCTGCCGCTACGGCTTTCTTCGGTAGTGTGAGTTCCAGCACACCGTCGTTGTACTTGGCTTGGGCGGTCGCTTCGTCGACCTCCTGACCGAGCGTGAACCCGCGCTGGATCTTGCCGTAGTAGCGCTCGGCGCGAAGCACAGTCTCGCCGTTCTCGACGTCTTTTTCGTGCTTCACTTCCGCGGATACCGCAACTTCGTTGCCGTTAATAGTTATGCTGATGTCTTCCTTCTTGACGCCCGGCAATTCGGCCAGCACTTGATACTCCTTGTCGTTCTCGCTTACGTCCATGCGGAACTGCGTCGGCGCGGGCGCACGCGTCTCAGGGTTAGGCAGCCACATGGGAGCGCCACGGAACCAGTTCTCGAATGTATCCTCGAGCGGATAATAGCGTGTGATGTTTACCATTTTGTTCTCCTATGAAAACTCAAACCACTCGGCGGTGAATGCAGGGAGGGCGGATGTGCCCGCCCTCCCGCCGAACCAAAACACCTACTTGCTTTAGGCCAAGGCAGCAGCGCCGATCTTGTGGAAAGTGGAGTTGGAAACCTCATAGGTATCAACCCGAGGAGTTCCGTCAACCAGCTTCTCCAGGATCTTGCTTTTCCAGCTGCCGGGTAAACTCCGCGGCGCTGTTGGGCTTCAATTGCAGGGATACACGGCGTGCATACATGTCGTTCTCCTTGGTTGTGATGGCCAAGGGGGCATTTCAGATAACCGTACCTAAGTTCAAGCGACCAGAAGACTCCCCCGGTCCATTGCAAGAATGAGTCACTTAACTTATCTTGTCAAGCGTTAGTTTAGAATATTGGGGATAATTAATCTATTTTGGTTAATTCAAAGAGGCTTCCCATGGATGTCTGCCTAGTCATCCGGGAACGGCTGGCACGACTGGGGCTCGAGCAGAAGGATCTGGCGGTCGCCGCCGAAGTCACCGAGTCCTACATCTCCCAGCTGCTGACCCGGAAGAAATTGCCCCCCGCGCCCGATCGAACGGACATCTACGACAAGATGGGCGAGTTTCTGAAGCTGTCGAGCGGCAAGCTTGCGAAGCTGGCTGAGCTCCAGCGCAGGGCAGAGTTGAAGAAAGGTTTCGAGGACCCGCCGACACCTTTGCTCCAGGAAGTTCGAGAGTTGGTTCTCCGCAAGTGCACACCGGAAAAACGGCAAGAAATACGAGGGATTTTTGAAAAGCAGCCCTTTGGCGAACTCGAACGCCTCGTCACACAAAAGCTCCTGGACGTGATCAAGCGAGTCGCCCGAGAGGAATTGAAAAACGAAAAGTGGCTCCGCTCGGTGGCTCGAACCAGCGGCCGAAGCTACAAGCAGATGCGAGTCATGATCCTCGAGTTTCTGGATACAGACGTCTTCCACGTGTCACTGGAGAACTGCGTTTCCTTCCTGGATCCACTGATTGACTCCTGGGATCTCGATATCTCGACCTTCGGTATGAATATTGTACTTAACCGAAGATTCGCCCCAGGACACTTGAAGCGTTTCGAGTTTGTTGAAGCGGAACCCGATCGACCTTCCGGGGGCGAGCCAGGGCTCAACGCGTTCCTTAAGGATGCTTCCCTGAGCGGCAATGTAACTCAGGAGGAAATCGAATTTCTAAAACGGTTGAGCTTCAACGGAAAGCGGCCTACGCCGCTCTACTATTACCGGGAATTGCAGAATCTCAGAGATCCACTGCATTTTTCTGCGTTGACCCCCGCTCGCAGGGCGATTCAGTAGCGGTCGTAATTCGCTTGTAGCGCCGCCGTCCGCGCGCGCGGCAAGGCGCGCGCGCCGACATCTACTTCGATATCCGCCCCGCGTATCCGGCGACGGAAGCTCCCGCCGCCGAGAGGACGTAAGACTGAATCCGCAAGACCTGGAAAAAATCGATTAGGGGAATTTAACAATTCGAGACCACCCCGAGCCGCGACGCTCCCATTCATTAAGACAGGCGTTGCAACGGTACCTCTCGGGCTGGACGCCGAGCTGCCCCAGGACAATGAGGGAACCGTGCGGTGCTAGTCGCGGCGCTGCGCCGACAAGTCCTAGGCAATCAACGCAAAGGTCTGTTCCGTCGACCACAGACGCATTGTAAAACGCCGAAAAGGAAAGTCTGTCTGTTACCGCGCTTTGCCTTAGTGAAATCGTCGGACGCGTGGAAAAAGCGCGTCTGGCCTACCCGACGCCGACCGCGCCCTGCTGGAGCGTCAGGAAATCTCCGCGGGAAACAACCGGTCGGTTTCCCGTCGCACTACCGCATAGCACTCGCAGACCAGCGCTTCCAGCTTCGGACGGTCCAGCACGGTGATCTTGCCGCGGCTGTAATGGATCACCCCGGCCTCCTGCAGCTTGCCCGCGGCCTGGGTGACGCCCTCGCGGCGCACCCCCAGCATGTTAGCGATCAGCTCCTGTGTCATGGTCAGCTCGTTCGAGGGCAGCCGGTCGAGGCTCAAGAGCAGCCAGCGGCACAGCTGCTCTTCCACCGCGTGGTGGCGGTTGCACACCGCGGTCTGCGCCATCTGCGTGATCAGCGCCTGCGTGTAGCGCAGCAAGAGATGCTGCAGCTCGCCGCCACGCTCGAATTCGCCTTTCAGCAACAAGCCCTTGAGCCGGTAGCCTTGACCCTCGCTCTGGACCACCGCGCGGCTCGGCGTGGTCTCGCCGCCCATGAACAGGGCGATGCCGACCAGGCCGTCGTTGCCGACCACCGCAATCTCGGCCGAGTCGCCGTCCGCCATAACGTAGAGCAGCGAAACGATAGCGGTGGTGGGGAAATACACATAGCCCTGCTGGCCGCCGGACTCGTACACCGCCCAGCCCAGCGGCAGCGGCACGAGCTCGAGATGCGGCTCCAGCCGCGCGAAATCCTCGCGCGGCAACGCGGCGAGCAGGTGGTTGCGCGCGGGTGTCAGGCGTGCGGATTTGTCGTAAGCGCCCACCTGCTCATCTTACGCTCGCGCGTGCGCTAGCGGACATTGGCCCTTTTTCACGCTATGTCGGCTGACGCGCAGAGGGCCCCAGCACGGAGGTGCCGCTCCACGACGCCTCGAACAGCACGAATAGTGCAGTTGAGTCGTAAACACACAGACCCGCTTCGGCGGAGCTTTTGTTAATGGGGGCGCGGGCCCAGAGGAAAGGTGGCGTCGCCTACCGGATGCTCAATTAGGTGCACGACTACACGTCATCCGCGAATTGCGCTTGCTACCTCCCGATGGCCGCTTACGGCCCCAGAAGCGGACCTTCACCGGCCATGGAGCAGAATACTGTTTTACCTGAATCGATGACGGTGAAATTGATTAGTGACGAGGTCGTGGCTAACCGCGCCCCAGGCCTGAGCGCACAGCGGAGAATTGGCTAAAGCGCAACCTGGCCATTGAACCCCAGCCTATTTCCCGAGCAGAACTTCAAGCCCGTCGGCGCATGCTCGGCTCACAATATAGCTAGCCTTCTCTTCCCCGGGCATCTTATCCCAGCCCCCTTTTTCAACGAATTCAGTTCTCTGCCAGGAATTTGACGCCTTCAATTCTTCGAGTCTCGCTTTATAGTTCGGGTCCTTGATAAATTGGGCAACGCAGATCGCCGCCCGAGTCGTCAAGAGCGCCGCGTCGGTCATCTGTTGGGAAGTGCCCCTGGTTGACCATCCTCCCCACTGGAAGCCGATGGTCATCGCGATGACTGCCCCAAGAATCAGGCCCCAAACTCCATACTTAACCTTCTCTGCGGTTTCTGGTTTCATTGACAAATACCCCACTGAAGTTTGGTGACATCATCAGACCTGACCAATGGTATGCCTGACGCGCCCTTCCATAAAGAAAGGGGCAAAAGGTCTCTACTCGTTCAGTTTTTGGGATCCGCGACGTGGCCATCCCCGAGGGGCTATCAAGACGCGATGTCGCGGCAGGCCCAGGCCGAGCGGACCATCCCGCCGCCCTGCAGCTGCGCGCAATGAACATCACTTACGAGATCACGAAGGAGCGGGGCGCAATCATCCTGATTCCGACCTCGATGGTCGACAGCCTAAATCCGGCGATCACTCTCGCGCTGGTCAACCAGAAGGTGGAGCGCATGGCGAAGGCGGCTTGATGGCACGTGCCGCCGAGGATCGGATCCTCGTTACAGCTTGGGATCGCCCTGCCGATCGGGGCGTTGACATGGATCAAAGCGGGTCGTGGATCCGCGTGTAGTGGATAAATGGATATTCGAACAAAACTTTCCCGCAACGCAGCAATGCTCGTTTGCAGTGTGGCGCTCGCCGGCTGCGTCGGCGTCCCGGTCGAAGAGCTGCTCGCCTCGACCGCGATCGTCGCCGAGCTCCAGCGTGAGAACGGCGCGCTCGTCGAAGCGGCGCGGTTCTCCGCGGGCCGCGCCGGCGAGGCGCCGCCCGGCGGTTGGGACCCCTTCATCGTTTCGCCCTTCTCGACGCGCACCGAGTATCGCCTCGTCCAGAGCGACCTGAGCGTGGTGCTCGAAGCGAACGCGGCTGGCTCGGCCTCGGGGTTCTACCGGCGCATCCGCATCGATCCGACACGCTATCCGGTCGTCGAGTGGCGCTGGCGCGTCCTGCAGCCGCTGGCCGGCGCCGACCCTCGGGTCCCCTCGCGCGCGGACTCGGCGGCGCGCCTGGTCATCTCCTTCCATGGCGACGTGACCCGGCTCGACTTCGTCGAGCGCACCACGCTTAGGCTCTACAAAGCGCTCTCCGGCGAGGCGCTGCCGTACGCAATGCTCATGTATATCTGGTCAAGCGGCGCCCCGGTCGGCACCATCGCCCCGAACAACTACACCGACAAGATCCAGGAGATCGTCGTCGACAGCGGCAGCGACCGCATCGGCGAATGGCACGAGTTCCGGCGCAACGTACTCGAGGACTACCGCCTTGCCTTCGGCGAGGAACCCTGGGACATCGTCGCGGTGGGGGTGATGACCGACGCCAGCAAGACGCGCCAGAAGGCTCGCGCGCAGTACGGCGATATCACCTTTCGGCCTGCGCAGTGACGGTCGACGAGGAGACAGCGGTATTAGCGCAGCTCATTCGCAAAGGTGTACGAAGCCGAACCGCTCGCATACCCGAGGTGCTAGGGGTCGACGCGCGTCATCGCGCTGATTGATTCTTTTCGGGATTTTCATCGCACACAGTGTATCAAGCCGCGTGGAGCGCGCTCCTCGGGAAATGCCGCAGTAATGTGCGTCTGCGTACATATCGCCGCCGGATTAGAGCGTATCCTGCGACGATGCTGGCAAACCTTTCGTGGAGAGGAAACCATGAAACGCACCGCAATTCACCGCCAGAAATTGCCCGAACTTCCGATCGCCTGGCGTGCGGCCGAATACGCCGCGCTGCGGGCCAATGCAGCAGACACATGTGACGATCGCGTCAGCGAGAATATTTTCGACGTCGAGGACGAGCGGGCGGAAGTCGACATCATCGTCCACAGGATGAATCACGGCTCGAACTGAGTACTGCGTTGCGCGTGTGCCCCGCCCGGTCAGCGGCGTTCGTTGTGTTCCGTGCCGATGGGTGTCAATCTTCGCCCTTGGTTCACGCCCTGCTCAGGGAACCAACCAGCTTTTCGCAGCAAACACCTCAATCAGGGAGCGAACTCCGGCAACGGGCGGATTGATTCTCCTTCTATGAGGGCGGCGCGGTGGTCAAGCCTCCGGCGGCAGGTTCGTTGTTTACATTGTGCTCGTCATCTTCGTTGCGGCAAGCAGCCTGCGCGTTGGTTGGCCCGATTCGATTGACAGTGCGAGCTCGAGTCGCTCGTCACCACCTTCTATCCGTGCCGGCATGTGATGCCGAACACCCGATGCTGTATGCGCCCCAAGCGGGCAAGACGAATCGGTTTCGGACGAAGCGCCCCATCTATCAGGACGGTCGTACTCAAAGGACGACCCTGGAAATTCACGGGCGCTTCGACCAACCTTCAACGCGGCATGCTCCTTTTGCTGACGACCTTGCGTGCTCAGATCTCCGAGGCGATGAGCTTTGCGCCCTGGGGAATCACACCGTCCTCGAGGTAGCGCCACAGCGCAATCAGCAATCGCCTCGCCAGGGCAACGATGCCGATGCGGCGCATGCGCAAGCCCCCGCCGGCGAAGCGCGCCCGATACCACTGGCTGAGCGCACTGCCTGGCTGAAAGCGCAACCACAGCCAGGCGATCTCGATGATCATCGCTCTCACCCTTCGGTTGCCGGCCTTGCTGATGCCCTGGTCGCGCTCGCTCTCTCCACTGTTGTAGGGCGTGCCCACCAGGCCGGCGAGGGCGGCCACTTCGCGCCGGTTGCGAAAGGCCCTCCAGCCGAAGAACTCCATCACCAGGAGCCAAGCGCTTGTCGGGCCAATCGCCCCCAGGCGCATCAGGTGCACGATTCTGCGCTCGGCCTCGGTGCGGGGAGAGCTCAGCCGGTCGCGGCGCGCGGCCTCCAACTGCTCGATCTGGCGCTCGACAAGCACGAGGCGCTCTCGCTCGCGCTCAAGCTCGGCCTTCAGTTCCAAGGGCAACGCCCGACCATCCCACAAAGTGAGCGTCTCGAGCCGCGGGCGAGCGCTGCCCTTGATCGTCATTCGCACGCCTTGGGTGACGAGCAACGACTGCATACGCACCCGATGCGCAATCCGCTCGCGCTTCAGACGGCCCAGCTCCCGGTGCAGGTGCCTGGCGTCCTCTTCCTCCACGCTTGGCACGCGCACCACGCTCCAGCCGCCGCGCTCGCCCGCGTGATGGCGAATGAGCTTCGCAAGCAACCGATCTCCGTCGAGCCGATCGGTCTTCACGTGGCGCAGCCTGCGGCTCACCTCGATGCTCGCAGCGTCCACCACCTCGTTCTCGATGCTGACGCTTCTCAGGTGCCGGTGCAGCCAGAAGCCGTCCCGGCCCGCCTCGTAGCAGCTCACGACCCGGGCCGAGGCCGGCATCCCGAAGCGCTCCTTCGCCTTCGCCACTGCCTCGAAGAGTTTCATCAGATTTGCGGCAGGTACCACCACTTGGCGGCGCTTGGCGCCATCGCTCAACGCAAGCCTCCAAGTCTTGTTGCTCAGCTCCAGCGCCATGTACAACACCGGCGCCGATACGTTACCTTCCATTCCTTGGGTCGCGGGGTTCATCCTCTGGCTCCTTCTCTTTTTAACGGGTTGAGAAAGCCACCAGAGGTTAACCTTCGCGGCCCTACATAGGATCTATCACTCGCGGAGGGGGATGGACCATGGCACTGAGGGATTACCACCTTATTTTGGGCGTCTCGCGCACCGAAACGGCGCGTGGTATCCAGAACACCTTTCGTGAACTCGTCAAGCAATTGCGTCCCGATCGGGTAGGCCCTCAAGGTACCGCGGCGTTTCAGGACCTCGTCGAAGCTTACCAGGTCCTCTCTGATCCTGAACGCCGGAACGCTTACCGTCACCATCTGCTCGAGACCGAAACCGCAGCTCAGAGGGCGCCAGTGCCTCGCAGGGGCTGGGATTGGCCGCGATCAGAACCGCTGATCCCAGAGTGGCGTTTTGGGCTGCGAGACTTCTTAACTATTCAACCGTCCTTCGACGCCTTGCAGGCACGTCTGTTGCAGAACTTCACCGGCGTGGGAGTGCCCAAAGGAGAGCGAGTTGAAGGGCTAAACGTGGAGATTTGCCTGTCGCCAGAAGAGGCGCGGCGCGGAGGCGTAATCCACCTCGGGGTCCCGATCTTTTCCCGGTGTCGGAGTTGTGCCGGGAGGGGACGCGAGTGGGGAGTCATGTGCCTAGTCTGCCTGGGTCAAGGCATGATCGAGGAGGAGGGAAACGTGACGGTGCACATTCCACCTAGGGTGCAGCACGGGACGACCCTCGAAGTGCCTTTACAGCGACTGGGGCTCCACAATTTCTATCTCTGTCTCCACATCGCTGTGACGTCCTGGGCCTAACACTCAGCATCGGCTGCCCGAAAAGCATCTGCCGCAATTCAAAGCCGGCAAGGAGCTGCGCGAACGGGTTGACGATCCCGCGGTCGGTTCCCGAATCGGACTCGGCCAACACCTCTCTTAGGTGTTTACGTACCTGGTCGGAGCAGGGTACGAATACAAGGCCTAGCTGGATCTCCTCGGCAATATGAACGCCGCATAGGCGAACGCCGGCAGCAAGCCAATAGTCCACCACACCAACAGTCCCGCCAATGCGTTAAACGTGTCTCCGAACGTCACGAAAGAGTGAAATGAAACACCCAGCACGGCGAAACACAACAAAGCGAGGAGTGCTCCGACAGGCCAGCACATCAACGTGGTGACAATAGCCGCCATCACCGTCATCTGTGGAATGGAACCTAATAGTCGTCGCATGTTTTTGCCGACCTTCGCGAGCTCATCAATACCCCGTGCCGAAACCTGCTCGACGCGCTCGCGTCGCAGCGCTAATAGCCGGCCCAATCCCAGCTGTTGACTACCCACTGTTCGGGTGACTTGCTGGCGAATACCACCTGGAGGCTGCGGTCCGACTGAGACGGGCTTGACCACATATAGGTCCATTGCAAACTGCCCTGCGGCTCGTGCAACCCGACCTGCGCTCTCAACGCAGTCCTTTTCGGCTTGCCGAGCAATTTCTCCACTTCTTCCAGCGTCATTCCCTGCTTCAAATCGACCGCGAGCCGTTCGGTCTGGGTGAGGGTTAACGCTTTAGGGTACGCAGATTGGGCGGCAGTCCCCGCGCTGTACAGCAGGCACGACAGCATCGCGGGCAGAAAGATCTTTACATGCAGAGGTTTCATTTTGTGCCCTTCTTTCTCGATGTCACCCAACCGGATACTTGAGAGTTCCGATGATCGGAGAAGACCGCGAGGAGCAGAAAGCCGGTGGAGAGATCGGGCATGGTGTGTTCCTTTGGTTCTGGTCGCTGGACATCAAGAAGCTTGCACCTGCGCCTCGATCAACGATTCGGCGGCGCGAGCAACGTTCCTTGCCGGACCGCGTACGCCCAGAATCTGGGTGCTGATCTGCGCCCCCTCCATGAGGAGGAACAGCTGGTCGGCCAGTAGGCGGGGCTTGCGTGCCCCGACCCGGGCGCACATTTCGGCAAGCCGTGTGCGCAATTTGGCCTTGTGCGCCTCAATCACCTTGCGCGCGGGGTGATCCTTGTCCGTAAGTTCTACCGCTGCATTCGCCATGGGGCAGCCTCGAGCCTGAGGGTCGACTACGTGCTTGGCTAACAAGGTGAAGGCTGCCTTGAGCTGCTTGCGGGCATTGGCGGGAAATTTGCGTGACGTCGCATCCCACGTCTGCCAGAACTTGATGTCGTGGTCCCGCAGCCATTCGGCCACCAGTTCGTCCTTGGAGGGGAAGCTCCGGTATAGGCTCATCTTGGTGGTCTTGGCTTCTTCTGCAATCGTTTCCACCCCGACAGCGCGAATTCCCTTGCGGTAGAAGAGCTCCGACGCGGTGTCGAAGATGCGCTTGCGGGCGCTCGGGCGGTCGGCATCCCGCACCTGGTGGGGGAACGGTCCGTCTGTTCGAGGCGTCTTGGCCATAAAATATTCCGCTTGACGTGTGTGTGACCGGTCAGTATCTTAGCACATGTTTTTGGTAGTAACCGGTCGGTATCGTCGCCGCTGCGTGCACATTGGGCGTGCCGCCGCCTGCGCCTTGGCGCTGGGCTGCGTGTCCGGAGCGCCGTTCGCACAGTCAGACGAAAGCCAAATCGAAAAAGTAGTGTTTGATGCCGGGGCGCTGTTCGATTTCGACGCCTACCAGCTGCGACCCGAGGGCCGCGCTGCGCTGGATGACTTCCTCGGCAGGCTGAAGGGCACCTCCCTCGGGATGATCAGGGCCGTCGGTCACGCCGACCGCCTGGGTTCCGAGGGCTACAACCAGATCCTCTCCGAAGACCGCGCCGAAGCGGTCAAGGCCTATCTGGTCAGCAAAGGCATCGAGCCCGACCGCGTGCGCGCCGAAGGCCGGGGTACCAGGCAGCCGGTTACCAAGCCCGGCGAATGCGCCAACGGTAAGAACGCGAAAGTCGTCGCCTGCCTGCAGTCCGACCGGCGCGTCGGAATCGAGGTCGCCGGCACTAGGGCGCTCACGAATTGGATGGCCGGCATTCGACCGGAAATGATCGTCAACCAACTCGTGGAAAAGCAGATGAACTGGAATCAAATCGAAAGCGACTGGACGCAATTCCGGGGTGGCGCCAGGCAGCAGTGGAGCACGCTTTCGGACGACCCGCTGGACATGATCGCGGGAAAGGCTGATCAGCTCGCCTGCAACATCCAGGAAACATACGGGATCACCAAGGACCAGGCCGAGAAACAACTGTCCGACTGGCAAGGGCGCCAGAAGGAAATGGCACAACTCAAGTGAACGGCTCGATGGAGCTCAATATTTGTAGTTCATTGCACAAGATGCCCCTTAAGGAGGCAATCTCATCATGAAAATCCGTCCGTTGCATGACCGCGTGATCGTCAAGCGCATCGAAGAGGAAAAGAAATCCGCCGGTGGCATCGTCATTCCCGACACTGCCGCCGA